>Ga0351906_1170_pt2 | contig 12946 bp, 14 predicted proteins | sample BONcelHT113001E5_FD_206866 | JGI IMG/M metagenome (GOLD analysis project Ga0351906, IMG submission 206866) | Enriched cells from coal bed in the Powder River Basin, Montana, United States - BONCAT cells T11 rep1 HSBNCT.T11.300.1.E5 ... | reverse complement strand
GCGATCGGAGGATTGTCGGTGGGGGAGGAGCGTGAGGCGACGCTGGAGACCACGGCTCTCCCCGCGGGCTTCGATAAACATCGCGTCACCGAAACTGAAGAATCGATAGTGCTCGCGAACGGCGCTCCGGTAGCAGTCGCGCACGAATCCGACCCCTCCAAAGGCCATGACCAGGGCCAGCAGCGAGGTCCGCGGCAGGTGGAAGTTGGTGAGCAGAGCGTCGACCGCTCGGAAGGTGTAGCCGGGGGTGATGTACACGCGGGTCGCGCCGTCGAGCGGTGCCGACGCACCCCCGCCCGGCGCGGAGTCGTGGTAGAGGGTCTCGAGAACGCGCACAGCGGTGGTGCCCACCGCGATCACCCGACGGCCGGAGGCGCGGGCCTCATCGATCTTCTCAGCCGTGCCGGCGTCGACGTGGTACCACTCACTGTGTATGGCGTGGTCTTCGATCCTCGCCTCGGTCACCGGACGGAACGTGTCGACGCCCACGTGAAGGGTGACGCCTTCGACGGCGACTCCCCTACTCCGCACGGCCTCGAGCAGATTCGTGGTGAAATGGAGCCCAGCAGTGGGCGCCGCGGCCGAGCCGGTGACCGCCGCGTACACCGTCTGGTAGTCGCGCGCATCGTGGAGGGGCTCGTGGATGTACGGCGGCAGAGGCATGGCGCCACAGGCGTCCAGCAGCTCGAGGACGCCGGGTAGTCCGCGTCGCGCCACAGTCCAGCGGCCGTCACCGTGGGAAGCCACGAGTTCCAGTGTATCCCCACTCTCGAGTGTGAGCACATGCCCCGGACGAAGTCGGGCCGACGGACGGGCCAGGGCCTCCCACAACTCCGCCTCGAGGTCGGCCGCGGATCCGCCGGCCGGTAGCGCCGGTGCTGCGGCCCCGGCGCGCTCTTCGTGGACCTCGAGCTTTCGCAGGAAGAGCAGTTCGACCTTCCCGCCCGTTTCCTTGCGGGCCCAGGTCCTGGCGGGGAACACCTTCGACTCGTTGACCACCAAAAGATCCCCCGCCCGCACGAGGTCGACGAGGTCACGAAAGGCGCGGTGCGCGATCTCCCCCGACCGCGGATCGCCCACCAGCAGCCTGCAGGCGTCTCGCGGCTCACAGGGGTGCTGAGCGATGAGGTCTTCAGGGAAATCGAAATCGAGCTCTTCGAGCCGCATGGGCTAGCGGCTCCGCGCCGTCGTCTGCGGCTCACTTCTCACGGTAGCGCTCCCACTCCGAGATGAGACAACCGCAGTACTTCTGCCGATACAATCCTTCTTCTCGGGCGGCCCGCCGGGAGTCCGGGTACGCGGGCCGGAGATCGTGATAGAGGAACTCGACGCCGTACTCCTGCTCCGCCGAAGCTCCGCCTGCGCGGATGGCATCATGATCCTGCCAAGGGCTGATGGCGAGAGTCGTGGAGAAGGTCGCGAAACCGGATGCCGCCGCCTCGCGCGCCGTCACACGCAGGCGAGAAGCGATACACCTGGCGCATCTTCCCGCGACGTCGCTGCCGACGATCTCCTCGAACCAGGCAGCCGGGTCGTACGTTAGGTCTTCGACCACGGCGAGGCGCCGAGAGTCGGCGAGGTCGCGAACGCCCGTGAGCCGCCTGCGGAACTCGAGGAGCGGCTGGATGTTCGGGTTGTGGAAGAGGCCGGTGACCTCGATCCCTCCGCCCCACCAATGGTCGAGTGTGGCGGTCGCGCACGGACCGCAACATATGTGCAACAGCATCTTCACGCGTCGAACAGCGTGTCTGATCCGCCCGGAGGCTTGGCTCCGCAATGTAGATATCCCAGTCTGGTCAGCACCCGGCCGCGAGGGGTGCGCATCAGGAAGCCCCGCTGGAGCAGGTAGGGCTCGTACACGTCCTCGATGGTGTCCGCTTCCTCCCCTATAGCCACGGCCAGCGTGGACAGGCCTACCGGGCCGCCGTCGAACTTGCGCAGGATGAGGTTCAGGATCTCCTGGTCCACGCGGTCGAGCCCTTCGTCGTCTACCTGGAACAACTGGAGCGCAGCCTTCGCCACTTCGGCGGAGATATGCCCCTCGTGCCGAACCTGAGCGTAGTCTCTCACCCGCTTGAGCAGGCGGTTGGCGATGCGCGGTGTGCCCCTGGAACGGAGGGCCAGTTCCTGAGTAGCCTCGGCATCGATCCCCACCGCCAGGATCTCGGCGGAACGCGCGATGATCGACGCAAGGTCGACGTCGGAGTAGTAGTCGAGCCGATGCGAGAAGCCGAAGCGGTCGCGCAGCGGTGTGGTGATGAGCCCGGAACGCGTCGTTGCCCCGATGAGAGTGAAGCGCGGCAGGTCGAGCCGGATGCTCCGGGCACTTGGCCCCTGTCCGATGATGATGTCGATCTCGAAATCTTCCATCGCCGGATAGAGGATCTCCTCGATGGCCCGGTTCAGTCGGTGGATCTCGTCTATGAAGAGGACATCGCCCTCCTCTAGATTGGTGAGGATGGCGGCCATGTCCGCCTTCTTCTCGAGCGCCGGCCCCGAGGTGGTCACGATGTGCACGCCCATCTCCAGGGCGATGATGGCGGCCAACGTGGTCTTGCCGAGGCCGGGCGGGCCCGCCAGAAGCACGTGGTCCAGCGGCTCCCCTCGACTCTTGGCCGCCTCGATGAAGATGGAGAGCTGCTCTCTCAACACCGGCTGGCCGATGAATCCGGCGAGAGAGCGCGGGCGCAGTGACCCCTCGATCTCCTGGTCGTCCACGATCTCCTCGGGGTCGGCCAGGCGTTCGCCCGCGTCCCTGCGATCCATCTCGTCGTCGGGAGTCACGAATGGGTCCATGTCAGCGCCGCTTCAGTGCGCGACGTACGATCTCGTCGACGGGGGCGTTGGGGTCGGTGTCGCGCAGGAGGGCGTCTGCTTCCGCCACGCCGATGCCGAGCTCCGCGAGCGCGGCGCGCGCCACGGCCAGATTGCCCGCGTCCTCGGGCGTTGCCCGTCCGGCGAGAGTAAGTGAACCCTCCAGCTCGGCCATCTTCTCGCGCAGTTCCAGGATAACGCGCTCGGCGGTCTTCTTGCCGATCCCGGGAACCGACTGAAACAGGGCCACATCACCCACGGCGATCGCCCTGCGCACGTCGCGCGGACTCCGTATGGATAGCGCCGCGAGCGCCAGACGGGGGCCGATCTTGCTCACTGAGATCAGCTGCAGGAACAGCCGCCGCTCCTCGTCTGTGGAGAATCCGAACAGTTGCAGAGAATCCTCGCGCACGTGCAGGTGGGTGAAGACCGTGGCGGACCCGCCCTCGCTGGGCAGGGCGCGCAGGCTGGTGCGGGACATCTCGACCCTGAAGCCCACACCCGACACCTCGATGACGGCGCCGTCGGCCTCGAGTGCGGCCACACGGCCCGTGAGCCGATCTATCATGAAGCTGTGCCCGGCCGACTCTGGCTCGATAGCGCCCTCTCGGCGCGGATACGGAGGGCGCGGCCGTGCGCGTGGCAGATGGCTATACCCAGGGCGTCGGCGGCGTGGTCGGGCCTCGGGGGTTCGCTTAGCTTGAGTAGGACGCGCACCATCTCCTGCACCTGGCTCTTCTCGGCTTTGCCGTAGCCCACCACCGCTTGTTTGACCTCCTGAGGAGTGTACTCGAATACCTGGCAGCCGCCCCGGGAGCAGGCCAGAAGGGCCACCCCCCGCGCCTGCCCTACCGCCAAAGCGGTGCGCACGTTCACATTGAAGAAGAGCGACTCGACGGCGGCTTCGGACGGGTGGTGCAGTCGCACCAAACCCCCGATCTCTTCGAAGATCAGGTCGAGACGCTCGTGCAACTCGAGGGCGCCGGTGGTGCGGACCACACCAAAAGCTACAGCCTCCAAGCGGTTGCCTCGCTGCGCCACGACCCCGTAGCCTGTGGAGGCGGTTCCCGGGTCGATTCCCAGGATGATCCGTCCTGCGTCGGTCATCAAGTGCGCTCCATCGGCTTTGGGTCCCGGAGGGGCCCTAGCCGGCGAGCTTCTCCAGCACCTCGTCGGCCACGTCGAAGTTCGCGTAGACCTCCTGGACGTCGTCGTTGTCTTCGAGCGCTTCGAGAAGCCGGAACGTCTTCTTGGCGTCGGATTCCTCGAGCGCGACCGTGTTCTTGGGGATCATGGTGAGCTGCGCCGAAGCGACGGCGACCCCGGCCGACTCCAGCGCACGCCTCACCACCATGAAGTCGGAGGGATCGGTGCGGATCTCAAAGGAGCCGGCGGCGGCGATCATGTCCTCCGCACCGGCCTCGATGGCCACCATCAAGACCTCTTCTTCCTCGCGCCCGGCCGCGTCTACATAGATCACGCCCTTGCGCTCGAAGATCCAGCTGACGGAGCCATCAGTGCCCAGTTTCCCGCCGGATCGGTCGAAGATGTGCCGCACATCGGCCGCTGATCTGTTCCTGTTATCCGTGAGCACCATCACGTACACAGCGACGCCGTTGGGGCCGTAGCCTTCGTAGGTGAGATGCATATACGCGGCCGCGTCGCTGGACTCTCCGGTTCCCTTCTTGACCGCCCGCTCGATGTTGTCGTTGGGCATGTTGGCGTCTTTGGCCTTCTGGATGGCGGTTGCCAACGTGGCGTTGTGGTCGGAGTCTCCCCCGCCCTCCCTGGCCGCCACGGTGATGGCGCGAGAGAACTTGCCGAACTCCTTGCCTCGCTTGGCGTCCACAAGCGCCTTCTTGTGCTTGATTCCCGCCCACTTTGAATGCCCGGACATACTCTACCTCCGCTATCTCCTCTACCGCCCGGAGTCCTGCTGGCTCCGGATGGGCGTTTCGAACCCGGTCGAAGCGCCCCTTCTCTTTCCCTATTCGGGGGGCGCAGGCCTAGAGTGTATCCGACCCCTCGGACCCCATCAACGGCAGGGGTAGGACCTTAGCGGAGCCAGCCGGATTCCCCTACGTGCTCCCGCACCAACTTGATCCGCGCGTCGCACGCATCCCGGTCCTGGGCGTAAGTAGCGGCGGCCAGAGCGGTGACAAGGCTCAGTGGACCCACCAGAGAGTGCGCGAAGAAGGTGGAGTCGATATCCGCGTACAAGGTGACTGAGGCCTTGCCCGCGATCTCGGAGAGGGAATTATCCGTGATCGCCACCGTGCGCACCTTCGAAGCACCGGCCTTCTCGAGAAATGAGATGGTCTGCGGGTGGGCCCGTCGGAAACCCACAGCCACTACCGCGTCCTCGGGGGTAAGACGCACGAGTCTCGCCACATTCGCTTCTGACGAGTCCACCACGAGTTGACTGGCGAACCCGAGGAGATCGAACAGGTAGGCAGCGTGACGCACCACGATGGAGGCTTCGTTCATCCCCACCAGCATCAACTGCCGTGCGGTAGAGATCATCTCCACCGCCTGATTGAAGCGACCGAGCGTGTTCTTCGCGAGCGTCTCCTCGAGGCTGAGGATATCGGTGCGAAGGGCCCGGGTGAGATTATCCTCTTCCACCAGGAATAGCAGCTGGTCGTCGTGGACCACCGGCCGCGAAGCGGCGCCCAGCCGGTGTTCGTCGCGCGTTGCCTTCTGCAGGTCTGGATATCCACTGAATCCCAGGGATTGGGCGAACCTCACCACGGTGGAGCTCGAGGTGTTTCCTTTCCTCGCCAGTTCCTCCGCGCTGAGGTAGGCGGTCTCCTCCAAATGATCGATGATGTAGCGGGCGATGGCCTTCTGCGAGCGGGAGAACGAGTCGAACCCCTCCTGCAGGAGGTCGGTCACCCGTTTAGGCTTCGAGTCATTTACCGCGTTCTTATGGGTGCCCTTGGATTGCATGCCCTAGATAATACAACATCCATTGCATGACTCCTGCCTGAGGAACAGGGCGGAGCTTGACCCGCGTGCTCGTCGGTTGCCGCCATCTCCCCTGAGGCCTATTCCTCTCTGGCCGCCTTGGCTTCCTCAACGATCTTCTCCGTAAGGTGGGCGGGCACCTCGTCGTAGTGATCGACGTCCATGGTGTACGAGCCGCGCCCGCCGGTCATGGAACGCAGTTGCGGAGCATAGGTAAGCATCTCGGCCAGCGGAACCTGGGCGCGGATAACGTGCATCTCCCCCATGCTCTCGCTTCCTTGGGGGCGCCCGCGCCGACTGGAAAGATCGCCCATGATGTCGCCCATGTTAGCCTCGGGAGCGATCACCTCCACGTTCATGACGGGCTCCAAGAGAACGGGAGCCGCCCCCTCCATCGCCTTGTGGAAAGCCAGACTACCGGCGATCTTGAAGGCCATTTCGGAGGAGTCGACCGTGTGATAGGAGCCGTCGAACAACTTCACCTTGACGTCCACCACGGTGTAGCCCGCGATCACGCCGCGCTCCATAGTCTCCACGATGCCTTTCTCCACGGCGGGGATGAAACCTCGCGGGATGGAGCCACCCACGATCGCGTCCTCGAACTCGAACCCCCCACCGTGAGGAAGAGGCTGGATCTCGATCCAGCAATCCCCGAACTGCCCGCGGCCGCCCGTTTGTTTCTTGTGCCTACCCTGGGCCGTCGACGCTTTCCGGATCGTTTCCCTATACGGCACGCGCGGAGGATGCAGATCGACCTCCACGCCGAAACGGCGCTTCATCTTGTCGAGGATGACCTCGACGTGTACTTGGCTGGTGCCGGCGATGATCATCTCGTGAGTTTGCGAATCGAAGCGGAACTGCATGGCTGGGTCTTCATCTCCAAGCCGCTTCAGCGCGTTCGAGACCTTCTCCTCCTCACCCTTGGCCTTCGCGGTTATGGCGAAGGAGATCGCGGGCGGCGGGAACTCCACCGGAGGGAAGTGCACGGCCCGCGACGGGTCGGTGAGCGTGTCCCCGGTGGAAGTGTCTTTCAGTTTTCCGAGAGCGATGATGTCTCCCGCTCCGGCCTCGTCGATCCCCTTGCTCTCTTTGCCCTGCATGGTGAGGATATTGCCCGTGCGCTCCTTCTCTCCGGTGCGGGGGTTCAGGAGGTGAGAGTCGCTCGCGATCCGGCCGCTGAAGACCTTCGCGAGGTTGATACGACCCGAGAACTGGTCGGAGATCGTCTTGAAGATGAAGAGCGCCGCGGGATCGTCCGGGTTCGGCGCTACGTCGACCTCGCCGGACCCGTTGGCGAGGGGAACGCTCCGGGCGCCCGCGCGCACCGGAGAAGGCAGCCCGAACTCGATCATGTCGAGCAGTCGGTCAATGCCGATGTTCTTCGTGGCAGACACGGGAACGACGGGAGAAAGGCGTCCTTCGATGGCGCCGGATTTGAGCGCCCCAAGGATCTCCTCGAGCGTGAGCTCTTCACCCTCCAGATATTTCTCGATGAGGGCGTCGTCGGATTCGGCCACGCGCTCTACCAGGAGCTCCCGAGCCGTCGCGGCGGCCTCGGTGAGATCGGCGGGGATCGTCGTCTCCTTCGCCTTGCCGCTGGTGTCGGGGTAGGTGTAGGCCTTCATGTGCACGAGATCGACGAGGCCGGAGAATTCGTGCTCCTTGCCGATCGGCAGGGCCACGGGAACGACGCCGTCACCGAAACGGTCCGTGAGAGCCGCCAGTGCGTCGTCGAAGTCCGCGCGCTCACGATCCATCATGTTGACCGCTACCAAGCGGGCTACGCCCAGTTCCACCGCTCGCCGCCACAGACGTTCCGTTTGCACCTCGACCTTGGCCACGGCGTTGACGAGCATGAGAGCACCCTCGACCACAGTCAGCGTGGCCATGGCTTCGCTGATGAAGGACGCCTCGCCCGGAGTGTCCACCAGATTGATCTTGCGCTTGTCCCATTCGACGTGGGCTAGAGCGGCGGAGATGCTCATCTGCCGCTTGATCTCGTCTTCGTCGTGGTCCATGGTGGTGGTGCCATCCGTGACGCTTCCGAGGCGGTTCTTTCCTCCCGTGGTGTACAGGGCGGCTTCCACCAGCGAGGTCTTCCCCGAGCCGCGATGTCCGACCACCGCGACGTTTCGGATCTTGGCCGGGTCTACCTGAGCCATCAGTCCTCCTAATCCTCTCGCGTGATTTCGTGTCTCGAGCGTTCCGCCGCCGGCGATCGCTCGGCCCATATATGACAAAGGACGCTGCCCCGAAGGGCGGCGTCCTCAAGAGCCGCTATGAATCCCGTACACCGACCACACTGTGACGGCCCATAGGCCTGCTCACCTCGCTCCCAGTGCTCACGCCACAGTCGCCCGCGGCGGGTTGACAGGGGCCATATTCTACCGAACGAGGCAGCCGAAGATAAGAGTCTGCGGCCGCGCGGGCGACGTGCACCCTACACGTTGGTCTTGAGTTGGTAGCGGCGTCCCTTCTCCACCCAGAAGATGCTCGCCACGTCTACCGGCTGGATCTCCAGCTGTCCCTCCCGCGCTTCGATGCGCACGAGTTCGAAGTCGCGATAGTAGGCCTTGATATCCTCCGAGAACTCAGCGACGGTCTGGCTCCTCAGCGAATCATCGTACACCTGGATGGGCGCGACCAGACTGAGGACGGCCCGGCCTTCCTGGACGACTATCTGCATGCCCAACGAACCTCCCGTGTGGTCGTCTGCGAGCGAATCGGTGAAGTCAGGTGTCTTCGGTCGCCGAGTAATGAGCTTACCAGTACGCAGGCCCTTGGCGAAGTCGTACTCCAGGAAGGCCGCACTGGGGGCAGCCGTACGAGTCGGAGCGTTCTACGAAAAAGACCTCGGTTCCGCAGGTGGGGCACTGGAACTCATCCACCAGTATGTCGGCCCCGGTGAGGTTGATCTCCACATAGGTCTTGCAGCGCATGCAGTGCGCCGGCATGAACCGGCGTCGCGGATCGGTGACGCTCACACCCCAACGAATCTGGCGCGACTCGTAGCCGCACGACTCGCAGTGGAAGATGGTCGATTCACCCATCGTAGCCGCCTCCGGCTCTCCGGTCATGGAGTGTCGGCTACTCTTCGACCTCTACGATCTGCTTGCCCCGATAGGTGCCGCAGGTGGGGCAGACACGATGGTTGAGGCGCGGGCTGTGGCACTGAGGGCATTCGCCCACGGTCGGCCCAGAGATGCTGTGTGTTGCCCGGCGGCTGTCACGCCGAGCCTTGGATGTCTTCTTCTTGGGAACGGCCACGTTGGACCCTTTCTCTACCAGTGTTCGAGTGTTCGGAGTCAGGGATTATTAGCGCACATACGTAGGATTTACAAGCGGCGCGCGGGGAACCATGGGCGCCGAGCTCCCGGCGCGGCGCTCTCAAGCGCGCTCTCCGTCGTCCAAGGCGAGGTCGGCCAAGCGCGCCCATCTTTCGTCGCCGGTCTGCGGAGCACAGTCGCACATCTCGGATCCCGCCAGGTTGCCACAGGTTGGACAGAGACCCCTGCAGGACTCGTCGCATAGGACTTTGGATGGCAACGCGAGCACGAGGGCCTCTCTGGCCAGACCGTCGACATCCACGACGGAGTCCTCGATGAACGGAGAGATATCCGCTTCGTCCCACTCCTCCGGTCGTCGCGGCACGAACTCCTCCTGATCGGCGGAGACGTGCAGGGCCACCTCGGCAAGACACCTGGCGCACGGACCGTAGATCATGGCCTCCAGCCGGACCCCGACGAGATGCCCGCCGGCAATCCTGTGCGCGCATACTCTGACACCGACCCCGCCTACCACCACATCCAACGGAACGCCTCCAAGGGTGACGGGGGCGACCTCGAGTTGAAAGACCTTCTCGATGCTCGCCCCGGGTTGGAGGGCAAGCTCGCGTAAGTCGAGTAGATTGCCGGTTCGGGTCATGGTGTGACCGAGGCTCCGGTGAAGGGTCTATTCCTCTCGCTGCGTTCGGCCCTGCAGGCGCTCCCTGCCGCGCTGCACCGCCGACAGGAACTTGTCGAGGCTGGTTTCGAGGGCGCCCAGCACCTCGTCCGCGTAGTCCTCCGCTCCGTAGCGGATCTCCCTGTTGCGCGCTTCGGCATCCCTGAGGATCTCCTCGGCCTGACGTTCGGCCCGTTTCACTACTTCCTGCTCGCTCGCGAGTCGGGCCGACTCCTCATTGGCCTCGTTGAGCAGACGCTCCGATTCCTCCTTGGCCTCGGCCAGCATCTCCTGACGTTCCTTGACGATCCAACGCGCCTGCTTAATCTCCTCGGGGATGGTGGCGCGCATCTGATCCAACAGGTCGTATATCTGATCGCGATCGATCATGACCTTGTCGGTCATGGGCAGCGTGCTCGCGCTGTGCACCAGATCGTCGAGTTTGTCGATCAGAACAAGGACGTCCATTTTCAGGCCTCCGGGTGCGAATACACGTGGGCCAGCCGTTCGGCGACCCTGGGTGGGACGAGGTCGTCGACACAGCCGCCGAACCTTGCTATCTCTTTGACGCCGCTGGAGCTGAGGAAGCTGTACTCGGGGGACGCCATAAGGTACACGGTCTCCAAGTCGGGATCGAGCTTCTTGTTCAGCTGAGCCATCTGGAACTCGTACTCGAAGTCGGTGACCGCTCGGAGGCCCTTTACGAGAGAGTCCGCACCCACCTCTCTCGCCTTCTCAACTACCAGGCCCTCCAGCACCACAACGGATACGTTCGGCAGATGTTTGGTGGACTCCTCCAAAAACGAGACCCTCTCCTCCGCCGAGAAAAGTGGCTGCTTCCTGAATGCGTCGTTCACGACTGCCACAAAGACCATGTCGAAGTTGTTCGCGCACCTCGAGATGATGTCGAGATGGCCAACAGTCACGGGATCATATGTACCAGGGCAGAGCGCCGTTTTCACGTCAGTGCTGCTCCTCCGCGTAGATCGAGATGAGAGTGTTACCGTACCGGCGTTCAAACACGATCGGGAACCCGAGGCTCGCCTGCGCCGTGAGAGGGCCCTCGACGACTACGATCCCTCCAACTCGAAGCAGCTGCGGCAGCACGGTCGCCACAGCCTCGTCAACCTGCGTCAGCATTGTATAAGGAGGGTCCATAAAGAGCAAATCGAAGCGGCCCCCGCGTTGTGTCAGCCGGCGGAGGGCCGACTCATGCCCTGTCTGAAGAACCTCGGCGCGGGATTCCAGCCCCAAGGAAGCGATGTTACCGCGTAGAACGGTGGCGACCTCCCTATCGTGTTCGACGAAGGTGCAGTGCGTGGAGCCGCGGGACAACGCTTCCAGACCGAGCGCACCCGACCCGGCGAACAGGTCGAGCACCCGCGTGCCTCCCAGGTCGCCCAACGCCGAGAACACAGCCTCTCGCACCCTGTCGGCCGTGGGCCGGACCTTGTCTCCACTCGGCACCCGGAGTCGGCGGCCCTTGTGACTACCTGCGACGATGCGTATCTCCCCGAACTTTCTAGGCATGGTCCAACCAGTGCGTCAAGCCGCCGAAACGCTCATCCGCGGCTTCGGCCAGCAACACGTGGCGGGGGTCCTCAAGGTCGGGATCGGCAGCCAGCAGTTGTCGAGCTTCATCCCGCGCATCCATTAACAGGCGCTGATCGCGCAGGAGCCGCGCCACCTTCAGATCGCCCCAGCCCGACTGGCGCTCACCGAAGACCTGCCCCTCGCCGCGGGCCCGCAGGTCGGCCTCCGCCAGCTCGAACCCGTCGGTGGTGCGGCAGAAGAGCTCCAGCCGTTTGAGGGCCTCTTCGTCGCAACCGTCCGCCCCGACCAAACAGTGCCCGGTCTCGGCGCCCCGTGCCACCCGGCCTCTCAGTTGGTGAAGCTGCGACAGACCAAAACGTCGAGCGTCCTCGATGACCATCACGGTGGCATTCGGCACGTCGACGCCCACCTCGATGACCGTCGTGGTGACCAACACGTCGTAGTCCGCTCGTTCGAACGACCGCATGACCTCGTGTTTCTGCTCGCTCTTCATCTGACCGTGGATCAGGCCGAGTCTGAGATCGCGGAGTGCTCCTCGAGACAGCTCCTCGAAGGTCGCCGTGGCTGAGGCCGCCTGCAGCGACTCGCTCTCTTCAACCAGCGGACAGACCACGTATACCTGGCGGCCCTCGCTCGCTTTCTTGCGCACGAACTCCCAGAGTTGTTCCCGGCGGTTCGAAACGACGAGCCGGGTGTCCACCGGTGTCCTGCCCGGCGGCAGTTCGTCGATGACGCTCACATCGAGATCCCCATACAGGGTGAGGCTGAGCGTCCGTGGGATAGGCGTGGCCGTCATGTGGAGGGTGTGAGGCCACGGCCTTCCCGACTGAGGGGTCACAAGCGCTGCGCGTTGGCGCACTCCGAAGCGGTGCTGTTCGTCGATCACCACGACGCGAACGGATGACAGATCGACGCCTTCCTGGATCAGCGCCTGAGTGCCCACCACGATCACGGGCTCTCCGGCGGCGATCCTCCCCAACACCTCGCGCCGGTCGGCCGCCGATCGGCTACCCTTCAGCAGAAGAGTGGGAACCCCCAAACAGCGCAGCTGTTCGCTCAGCCGAAGCGCGTGCTGGTCGGCCAGCACTTCCGTGGGCACCATGACCACCCCCTGACCACCCGCTTCTACCGCCCGCAGAAGAGCGTATGCGGCCACCATGGTCTTGCCTGATCCCACGTCCCCCTGAAGCAGCCGTCTCATCGGGGTAGAGAGCCCGAGGTCGGTGTCGATCTCCGCCATGACGCGGCGCTGCGCGCAGGTGGGCGAGAACGGTAGCCGCTCGATGAAGGCGTCCACGATGCCCCGCGGAGGCGGCAGCGCCAGCGCCGGACGTTCGACTTCCTCCTGTAGCCTGTGGCGGAGAAGCGCCACCTGCAGAAAGAGTAACTCCTCATAGGCGAGGCGTTCGCGACTCTTCGCCGCTTCAGCGAGCGAGCGTGGGAAGTGCGCGGACAGCAGTGCGTCTCGGCGCGAGGGGTAACGGCGCTGCGCCACCAGCCGCGAAGGCAACGGGTCGACGATGTGCTCGGCCTCCTCGCGAGCCACTCCGAGCAGCGTTCGAAGAGAACGCACGCTCACATCGCCGGTGGCGGGATACACCGGGATCAACCCGACGGTATGAAGACCTTCTTTGCGGCCATTCTCCCGAATGACCTCGTGGCTGGTCAC
>Ga0351906_1197_pt1 | contig 13260 bp, 13 predicted proteins | sample BONcelHT113001E5_FD_206866 | JGI IMG/M metagenome (GOLD analysis project Ga0351906, IMG submission 206866) | Enriched cells from coal bed in the Powder River Basin, Montana, United States - BONCAT cells T11 rep1 HSBNCT.T11.300.1.E5 ... | reverse complement strand
TTCGTAAATCCTGTATTTCTTCGCCAAAGAGGGTGGTCTTTCCGCAAGCTACCTTAAAGCCGTTAAACTCAGGCGGGTTGTGGCTTCCTGTTACCATAATTCCGCCGTCCATGCCGAGATTGAAGAGAGAGAAGTAAAACAAAGGGGTAGGCACCTGTCCGAGGTCAACGACGCTCAGGCCGCCCTCAACCATGCCTTCAACAATCAGATTTTTAAAATGTTCAGAGCTTAGTCTGCCGTCTCTTGCCACAGAGGCATTTGTTTTGCCGCGGTCTGACATATATGTGGCCAGGGCTCTGCCGATATTTCTTACAACATCGTCAGTCAGGTCATGTTCCACCGTACCTCTGATATCATACTCCCTGAAAATTTCTTTATTCATGTTCGCCTCCCTTGTTGCGTGTGGGTATTGTCAAAAGTTTCTATTGTACTGTTCCGGTTCCTGAGTATTTTGTTTGCTTTTTTCACTTGGTCGGTCAGCGGCATGTTGGGAATTTTGATCTGCGGCGGTCTGCTTCGCCTTGCGATCCTACATCGTACATTCAGTACGATTACGGCCTGCAAATCTCGCAGCCCATCCACATCTGCAAAATTCCCAACATGCCGCTGCCCACTCAACCCACATTAGCATAAGCCTCCAATCGCTTATGCTAATGTGGAATAAAAAATATTAATATTTTCCTCGAAGCTTTGCTTCGGGGTAGTTCATCAATGTATAGGTCTCCATATTTGATCAGGGAAACCGCCGCCGAACTTTAGCATAATAACATAGTGAAAGAATTGATGATAGAAAAAACCGCATATATTGACGGAATTGCTTCCGCTCAGTTCTGTTTTATCTTCTGCCTTATGCCCTGCAATGCAAGCCTCTTTAACAAATATTCCGTCTGCCACTCTGTTCTTGCTTTTTTTTGCCTTGCCGCCAGTCATGGTGCTACAATAATGATAATCTGTGATATACCAGGTAACGACAGTGTCTGTTAAGGCATAAACAAAAGTGGAGGAAAAGTTTTGGTAAAGACGACGTTTATCATATCAAAAATGGACTGTCCTTCAGAAGAGCGAATGATACGGATGAAGCTGGAAGGACTGACAAATATTCAATCCCTGCAGTTTGACATACCAGGACGTAAGCTGGAGGTATATCATACGGATAAATACGATAACATTTTTAAAGCCCTTGACGGTCTCCGACTTGATACCAAGCTGGTTTTCTCGGAACCGGTGGACGAAGTGAATATGGATGATGCTCACTGTCAGGAAAGAAGGGTGCTATGGCAAGTTCTTGTTATCAATTTCGTCTTTTTTGCCCTTGAAATGCTCGCCGGTTTTATTGCCCGTTCCATGGGGCTTGTTGCTGACAGCCTCGATATGCTGGCGGACAGCATTGTTTATGCGCTGTCACTTTTTGCTGTAGGTGGAACGATCTCACGGAAGAAGAACGTTGCCGGAATAGCAGGTTACTTTCAACTGGTGTTGGCTGTTTTGGGATTTGCAGAGGTTATCAGGCGCTTCGTGGGGCATGAAGAGACACCAGATTTTCGACTGATGGTCATCATCTCCCTTCTTGCTCTTGCAGGCAATGCGATTTGCCTTTATCTGCTTCAGAAATCCAGGAACCAAGAGGCCCATATGCAAGCGAGCATGATCTTTACGTCTAATGACGTGATCGTCAATATTGGCGTTATCGTAGCAGGAATAATTGTATATCTTACAGCATCCGACTTGATAGTTGGAACCATAATTTTCGGGCTTGTGGGAAGAGGCGCTTACAGAATTCTGCAACTGTCAAAATAATGCTTCCCATTTTTTTTTGGTGATTATCATTGTTCACGCCAAAGCTCAGATATGCTTTTGCGCCAGACTGTTTTATTAGTGAGAATTGTCAGTCGCTCAACACAGGCAAAAAATAATAGAGAATAAAAAGCTTAGTGATGGTAAAATATTACACTGACCGTATTTATAATCCTTATTTAGGATTTATAGTGGTGCATTAAACTGAAAATAAATTGGAGGTAAGGATGATGATGTTTCATATCATGCTTGAGCATGCCGAAGATGGCTGGATTGTTGCTGAATGTCCTGCGCTTCCTGGTTGTGTCTCTCAGGGAAAAAACGAAGAAGAAGCACTTGAGAATATTAAGGAAGCTATCACTGCCTGGTTATGGGCCGAAGACCAAAAGGCAATGGAAGGACTCTCTTGCAAACCTGATTATCAACCAATTGTTGTTGCGGTGTAATCGTGGGTAAATTAGGAAATATTTCCGGCAAAGAAGCAGTTAAAGTATTTCAAAAAGATGGTTGGCAAACTATTGGTCAGGTTGGAAGTCATGTGGTAATGGTTAAACCTGATGTCCGCGTTAATCTGTCCATACCTCAACATAAGGAATTGTCCATTGGTACGCTTCGCGCATTGATTCGGAATGCCGGTTTAACTGTAGAGCGCTTTTTAGAATTGCTATAGCGGGAACCTCCGGTGCTTACTCGATAAAGGCTGCACCAACTATACCTGCATCTTCTCCGAGTTGTGCTTTTTCAATCTTTAGATTGGCAAGGGACGCCTGCATTGTCCTTTTCTCCATAACAGCCTGCACATTCTCTATAAAATATCTTGACCCGTATACAACGCCACCGCCGAGTATTACTACTTCAGGGTTTAGCAGATTTACAAGGCTTGCCAGGGCAGCGCCAGCATATTCGATAACTTCTTCCCATATTCTTTTACACAGATTATCTCCAAGCAGACAAGCTTCTTCAATGTGGCCTGTATGAAGTGAGCTAATGTTGCCTTCTATGATATTCCATATTTTTCCTCGATATCCTTCCTCAATTTCAGTTCTTACCCTTTCTATAATATATGAACCGCCGCAGTATGCCTCAAAACAGCCTGTGTTCCCGCAATGGCATTTGTAACCGTAGGGATTGACGATAATATGCCCTACCTCGCCTCCGACATGAGAAAATCCTCTGTAGATTTTTTTATCTATAATGATTCCCCCTCCGATGCCGGTGCCGATAAATACCCCGATTGCATCCTGCGGGATTTCTTTCAAACCGAATTTCCATTCACCGTATGTTGCTGCATTTACATCGTTTTCAATATGAGTATCTATGCCGCATATTTTTTCAATATCGTCCTTCAAAGGCGCGTTGTGCCAATCCAGATTCGGCGAAAACAGGATATTTTTAGTCGTTTTATCAATTTGTCCGGCACAGGCTATGCCCACCCTTTTTATCTCAATATTACTCTCCTTGATAATAGTCCTTATTAAATCGCCAATATCGCCCCTTACACCTGTGTAGCCTTTTTCTTTTTCAGTAAAAAGTTTCTTTTTGAAAGTTACCCGGCCTGATTCATCAACCAGACCGCCGATAATTTTTGTTCCGCCAACATCAATACCTATATGCATATTAGACCTCAGTGAATAGTTGTTAGTGAACAGTGAATAGTGAATAGTGAATAGCACTACACGCCTCTTCGGGCGATTTGTTCCTGAGTAACTTTAAAAAAAGAGGTAAGTTACTCAGAAGTGAATAGTGAAAAACAAATCAATCCGTACCTCTGCCAAGCGAGAGCCTACTCCCGTAACCCGTAACCCGTAACCCGCTTCACCGGTTTTTTCACTATTCACTGTTCACTAACGACTATTCACTGCCTTTAAGCATTGTCTTCAGCATCTGCGCGTTTCTTACAGCCTTGCCCAGATGACAGTTATTAAAATAAACGAATGTATTTGAAGCTTTATTTGCGATATTTATAATCGGATCAATAAATTCTTCAAGTTCCTTTTCCGAGTAAAGATAATCATATCTGACGTCTGTCGGCGCCTTAAACCACGTAGTATTCCTTCCGTGAAACCGGAAATACCCTGTGTCTGAAGTGAGTGTCGGGTGAAAAGGCAATAATCCCTTCAGTTTGGGTTCATCCACAACGCAATAGCCGAAAGACAGGTCTCTCAGAACGTCAAGATATTTATCATCAGACCATTTCGCGTTCCTGAATTCTACAACTGATTCATAATTATTAAATTCCTGCCGCAATTCCCTTAAATAATCCATATTTTTCCTGTCCGGGAGAAATGTATAGGGAAACTGAAAAAGAAGGGCCTTCAGACTGTCGCCAAGGGGGCTTACCCCGTCCTTAAAGAGTCTGCATTGTTCTTTGATGCTGTTGTTTCTCTCATGGGTCAGGCTCTTATGCGCTTTAACTGCAAAAGAGAAATCCCTTGATGTTCTCATTAAAAAAGACTCCATAGTCTTTTTTGACGGCATTGAGTAGTATGTATAGTTTACTTCAAGGGTATTGAATCCGAATATTTTTTCGTAATACGGCAGCATTTCGTGCTTTCTTATATTGGCGGGATACGCCTCTCCTATCCAGTCATCAAAGGAAAAACCGCTTGTGCCTATCAGTATATCGCCCATAGCAACCATCTTAACGTGACTTTTTACGTTTTAATTTGACATATTTTGCCAATATCTAAATAATATATGCGAATATTTCAAATCTCAAGGCAAAAAGGAGCGGCCATGGAAAAACAGTATGTAATTGATGAATTCACATTAAAAGATACATGGAGGCTGTTCCATATTATGGCTGAATTTGTGGAAGGATTTGAAAATCTTTCCGATATAAACCCTGCCATAAGCATATTCGGCAGCGCGCGGTGCCAAAAAAACGATGCGCTTTACGAAAGGGCATTCAAGCTGGCCAAGATGCTTGGAAACAACGGTTTCAATATTATTACCGGCGGAGGCGGCGGTGTAATGGAGGCCGCGAACAGAGGCGCAAAAGAGGCAGGGGTAAAATCGGTGGGGATCAATATTGAACTTCCCTTTGAGCAGAAGCCGAATCCATATTCAACGCTCAGATTGAGTTACCGGTATTTTTTTGTGCGGAAGGTTATGTTTATAAAATACGCTATGGCCTACATTATCATGCCCGGCGGATTCGGAACGCTGGATGAATGTTTTGAAGCTATTACTCTTATCCAGACAAGGAAAGTAAAACCTTTCCCGGTTATTCTTGTGGATTCCTCATACTGGAAAGGGCTTATGGATTGGATTAACGAAACACTTCTGGCTCAGAATAAAATTTCCAAGGAAGACCTGAATATATACAGGATTATGGATGATCCGGAAGAGATTACCGAGTACATAAAAAAATTCGTTATTCTTTAAAAAAATGCGGTATTCGACAGGGTGCATTGATTAGGCATATTTTGTCGGATCTTTTATTCCTGCTTCTATAAACCCTTTTCTTCTTAATAAGCAGCTATCGCATTCTCCGCAGGCCAGTCCGAGCTGATTCGGATTATAGCAGCTATGGGTAATCGAATAATCAACGCCGAGTTCGACGCCTTTCTTTATGATGTCACTCTTTGTCATGTCAATAAGCGGGGCATGGATTGTCAGGGTTTTCCCTTCAACCGATTCTTTTGTGGCAAGATTCGCCATCTGCTGAAAGGCTTTGATAAATTCAGGCCTGCAATCAGGGTAGCCGCTGTAGTCAATCGCGTTTACACCGATGAAAATATCATGAACCTTTAAAACCTCCGCCCAGGCAAGGGCATATGAAAGAAATATCGTATTTCTTGCCGGAACATACGTGACAGGAATTTCCCTTGCCATATCTTCCGCGTTCCTGCATAGGGGGACATCTATATTATCGGTAAGGGCTGAATTGCCGAAGGTTCTCAAATCTATTTTTATAACTTTATGTTCCGTAACATTAAAAAAAACAGAAACTTTTTCAGCGCTTTCAAGCTCAAAGATATGTCTCTGACCGTAATCAAAGCTCAGACAATAGAGATCAAAATCCTGTGACTTCGCGATAGCAAGAATGGTTGTGGAATCCACACCGCCGCTTGTTAATACAACAGCGCCTTTTTTCATACACCTCTCCTGTCCGGTTCCCATATATATTTATGCAGTTGGAGTTGAAATCTGACTTGAAGATTATCATTTAAAATCAGTTCGGCAAGTTCACAGGGTTCGAGCTTCCCATGAACGGCAGAAAAGATAACCTTGCAGCGTTCCGAAAGATTGAACTCTCTGATTTTTGATTTGGCCCATAAATAATCTTTTTTACTGCCAATAACAAATTTAACTTCATCATTACGCTTTAACATATCAATATTTTTCCAGAGATTTTTCCTGCTCATCCCGCTTCCCGGGCACTTTATATCCATAATTATAACAGCCTTCATATCAATAGCGCTGATATCAAGGCTGCCGTTTGTTTCTATCAGGACTTTGAAACCCCGACGGATAAGTTTTTTTGCAAGGTTACGGGTTTCATTCTGCAACAGCGGTTCGCCGCCGGTAATCTCCACCAGTTTACACCCGTATTCGGCAATCCTGATTATTAAGTCCGAAACATTCCATTCCTGACCTTCATCATAGGCGTAAGCCGTATCGCAATAGGTACACCTGAGATTGCACCCGGCAAGCCGGACAAAAGTGCAGGGCAAACCTGCGAAAGTGGATTCTCCCTGAATGCTTTTGAATATTTCATTAACCTTCAGAATTGATTCCATATGATCCCCGATGGAGAAAATATTTTGCGAAAAAAAAGATCTACGGAAATGTTTATTCCCAGTAAAGCGAACCGTTTCCGGGAGTTTCGCACACTTTAATTTTTGAAACTCTTATATTATCGTTGTTCAGCGCCTGAGACAGTTTTTTGAATAAATATTTTGCAATATTTTCCGACGAGGGATTTTCTTTGCTGAAAATTGCCAATTCATTGAGGTCTTTATGGTCGAGATCTTCCAGAATTATTTTAACAGAGTCCTTAACATCCTTGAAATCTATTCCAATGCCTATTTCATTAAGTTTCTCGCACTGAACGTAGGCTTCTACAATCCAGTTGTGTCCATGCGGCGCTTCGCATTTTCCGCAATAGTCTCTTAAATGATGGGCTGCTGAAAAATGGGTTTCTACGTAAATTTCATACATTGCTATTAAAAATAAACCTAAATGCCCTGCAATGCAACTATAATTAATTAGTTTCCATCCGGAAACTCCGGACGAGAAATTATTGGTTCCCGAATCGGAAAGGAGGATTTTTTCGTTCCGGCAAGACAATGAATCCACCCCGAGGCCGAGACCAAGGGGCAATCAAGGGATTGCGCGGAGGCGTACAACACGTACGCCGCACAAGAAAGACCGCGGATTGACGCCGCCGGGGCGGAAAAGGACCCTTTCCGGATGGGAACTAATTATTCCGGTTGACGGTTCAACCTGATCCTGTATTTTTCAACAAAATGATGCGGATAATAGGAAAGTTTGGCTTCGCGCAGGCCCGGTAGGCCCAGATCCTGCTCCCGATTGATATAAAGCACATTCTCCCATGTTTTTTCACAGAACTGCTGATTTACAATCTGATACAAACCCGGTATATCGGGATCGGCCTTTTCTATATGCACGACTGCCGTATCATTATTGAGTAATTCACCTATTGTAAAGGCCATGACTTCCTTTTCAACGGTAACCACCCCGCCCTTCAGGTTAAGGGCCTTGTAATGATGCAGTATTTCACGGACAGCCTCCCATTCGCTGGAAAGATTCAGGTCTTCCTCGCAACGCTTTAAAATGCACCACTTTTCCTGAAGCTTCAGGCATTCGTCAATATGATGTTGTTTCAGAGCCTCATATTCAAATTTGTATGAACGAAACAACTGGTTTATATGGTTTCTTTTTGAACGGTATTTATTTCCGGTAAGAGCGACAAGATCATCCCGCAGGTAGACATAATCAAAGTGTTCCCTGGCCGGTTCGACTGTAAGGTTTTTCAGACCGTCAAGTTCTGAAGCAAGGGATTTATCCGCCCGCTCGATACGGGGATCAGGACTGTTTTTTTCCTGCCAAAGCCATTCAAGAAGTGTTACGGCAGGTTCACGTCTTGATGGGGGCCCTATGGGCTCCATAGCATAGAAACCATTATTGCCCTCCCGGCAGATTACCATTAACCACTCTTTATATAATGACCACTGAAATCCGTAAAGAGTGCGCCATATGAAAAGATTGGTAAATGTCCACTCGGAAACACGTGGCTGATACTGCCTCAATATTTCGTGCAAAAAATGAAGGTCTTGTAATTCAATGGGTTTGAAATCCGGAAATTCCGGGTTTTTTGACATGCTAACCGAGCCTGTATTGAACCCCGAACTCCCCTCTGGGATATGTCCAGTCAATGGCTCCTTCTATGCAAGCTACCCTGCAGGTACCGCATTCAAGGCACCCTGCGTACTCCACTGTTATTTCGTCCGCTGCTTCGTCGTATTTATAAAGATGTCCGGGGCAGATACACAGGCAGTACTTTGCTTTGCATTTACTTCTGCATATATCGTGGCGTATTTTTATATGACTCTCTTTGTCTGCTTTAAAGGCATCAAGGGCAAGTTTTTCATCAACTTTCATATGACTTACCTATATTTTTTTCATTCCGTAGAGTGTTTTTAATCCCTTCATACTTAAAGCGCCTGAATTTTTCAGGCCTTCCCAAATGGTCTTGCTCAGCTTTTCCTTTGGTTCCCTGCCGAACCACATTGCCTTTTCAACAAGGGCAGGGAAAAGGTTGGGATAATATGAGAAAAAATCATCGTTATCGAGAAAATCAGACATCTGCCTGTTGTTGTACAGGTCTTTTAATACAAAGCTTTCTTTCAATCTGTTTTCATAATAGGAAAGCGTCTTTGCCGAATAGTCGCCGGAGGCTTTTGCTTTTATGATTGTTTCTGCCGCGATTATGCCTGATGCTATGGCAAACTCCATGCCCCTAACTGTCACGCCCATATTCAACGCGAAACCTGCCGCGTCGCCGGTAACCAGTATGTTGTTTCCGTAAAGTTTCGATATGCCGTTGTAGCCTGATTCAGGGATTATATGAGCGGAATATTCCGCAAGGGTGCCCCCTTCGATAAGCCTTTTAATCTCATATCTTTCTTTAAAGGAGTCTATGAGCGTATGTGCTTCTATGGTGGGCGATTTTTCCATAAGAGCCCTTATTCCGATTACTATGCCCAAAGAGATCGTCTCTTTGTTTGTGTACAAAAATCCGCCGCCGAATAACCCTTTTGTAACATCACCCACAAAAAGATGAGCGCAGCCTTCGTCTTTATCCACATTAAACCTGTCGTTTATCTTTTCTTCGGGAAGCTCAATCACTTCTTTGATGCCCACAGCATAACCCTTCGGCTTCATTTTCGGCTTAAGTCCGGCCTGCTCAGCCATAAAGGAAAGGGCGCCGTCTGCCGCAACCACGATGTTCGCGTATATTTCCTCTGTACCCGCTTTTATGCCTGCCACGTTTTCGCCTTCCCATAACAGGGAATCCACCCGGTATTTGGGTATTACAAAAACACCTTTTTCCATCAATTTATTTGCAAGCCACCTGTCAAAATGTGCCCTGAGTATGGTATAACTGTGAGCTTCCTGCCTGAATTTATCTCCGGTAAAGTCTATTCCGATGGAATTTCCTTCTCCAAGGAGGCTCCACTTTTCCCTGACGACCTTTCTTTCAAAAGGGGCGTCCTCAAACATGTTTCCTGCAAGTTCCCTGATGGGTTCGAGGTAAAGCCTTCCGCCTGTCACGTTCTTGCTGCCGGAAAAATCTCCCCTTTCAACGACGATTACCTGCATGTCCTCTTCGGCGAGCATGTACGCGCAGGCAAGCCCTGAAAGCCCTCCACCGACAATGACTACATCAATCTTTTCCATAATTAATTCATTATTAAACTATTTTTCTTTAATAATCAACTTTAGAATTATTTGGGGTTCCGGCTTTTTTCATTGGATATAGCCGGAACACTGTTTTTGTTTTTCAAAGGGTATGCTGTTACACGGCTATACATGTTTTACGAATATATTATACGGGAATTGTGAAATAGAAAACAGCTCCTTTTCCAACCTCACCTTCAGCCCATACACGGCCTCCATGCTGTTTGACAATACGCTTTACAATTGTCAGGCCCAGACCTGTTCCTTCAATCTCTTCCGTTGTATGCAAACGTTCAAATATTTCAAAAAGTTTTTCGGCATGTTCCATGGGAAAACCGATGCCGTTATCCTTTACATAATAAATATTTTCATTATTTTCAACCCACCCTCCTGCTTCGATAATTGTAATTCCCTCCGGCTTGCCGTACTTGACAGCATTTGTCATGAGGTTGGCCAATACTTGCTTCAGCATGATTCTGTCGCCTTTCGTATCAGGAATGGTTTTAATATTCAATTGAATCGGCCGGTCACGGTATATTGTTTTGATTTGATCAAATACCTCTTGTACAATTATATCCATCTTAACACGTGAATATTTAATCGTTTTGCCTCCCAGCTTGAAAAAAGTGAGTAAATCGCTGATAAGCTCTTCCATATGCATAGTGTTCGTGTTGATAATCTTAAGATAACGCAGGCCTTTTTCATCAAGACAGTCGGTATATTTTTCCAACAGTCTTCGGGAAAAACCCCCTATGGCAACAAGAGGCGTCCTTAAGTCGTGTGCAAGAGAGAAACTAAAAACTTCAAGGCCCTCATTGATGGTCTTGAGTTCCATGACATGCTGCTCAAGTTCCTCATTCAGGCTGCGAATCTCTTCCTCGGCCCCTTTACGTTCTGTAATATCCATTAAAACAGTTACACTGTATTCTTTCAGATATGTTGTTCTGAACTCAATATCCTTGATTTGTCCATCTTTACAATATATTGTAAATTCTTCATCAGCGCTTCTGTTCCTGCCCCCTTCTGATAATCTGCCCTTTTTCCAGGCATCGATAACCTTCTTTCTATATTCGGGATCAGGGTAAGCCTTCTGGAACCATGTCCTGCCGTCAGGAATATCCTGGAGAACGTATCCGGTAATATTCGTGAATTCAGGATTTATATATGAGTAAAACCCGTTCTTGTCAACCAGCGCGATCCCGGTAGGGTCATTTTCAAGTATGGTAAAAAGTTTTTCCTTTTCCCTTTGAAGGGACTCCACTGCTTCTTTACGCTCGGCAATATCCTCAACGGTGCCTTCATAACAGACAATTTTTCCATCCTTGTCCCTTACAGCATGGGCATTCAGGGAAACCCATAGAATGCTTCCGTCCTTGCGGTACTGTCTTGTTTCGAAACGTGATACCATTCCCTGTTCTTCATAAAGTTTTTTCAGTATGATCCTGTCTTCAGGATTTACGTATAGTTGATTCCCTATGTCTGTGACGGTTTCCATTAGCTCCTGAGAGGATTGAAAGCCGAACATTTCAGCGAGAGCAGGGTTGGCGCTGAGAAAACGCCCGTCAGGGGTGGCCTGGAATATGCCTTCAACCGCGTTTTCAAAGATGCTGCGATATTTTTCTTCCGACAGCCGTAATTTATTTCCTCTATTTTGTAATTCTTCGGCCATTTCATCAAAGGCCTTTGCAAGTTGTGCAAGCTCTCCGCCTCTGTGTTCAATGCCGGTACGGGCATTCAAATTCCCCCGGCCTATCCTTTTTGCGGTATGGGCCAGTCTTGCAACTTTTTTGGTAATCAGTTTACCCCCCACAAACCAGAAAAAGAAAAGAGCAATAATTGAAATTGCGCTGAAGGAGACGAGGTTTTGAAGCAAAACTTTCCTCGCTTCCGCAAGGGCTGTTTTTTCAGGTATGCCCACGCGGATGTTAAGGTATGAAAGTTCGCTTCCCTTCAGACGCAGTTTTTTATATGCATAGAGTCGTTTTATATTGTCTGCGTCAGAGGTGATGAAAGTGCCGGAATCCTTTTTGTTCTGCATTTGTTTTACAACTACCGGAAAATCAGGTCTCCCTGTATATTCTTTATATCCGGGGTAATGATAAATAATCACATCATTGTCATCTGCTAATATTAATTGAGAGCCCTTGGGCAATTGTGAGAGGGAAAAAACTTCGCTGTAGCGGGCAAGATCGAGGGAGACCACGACTATTGCTTTTATCCTGCCTCTGGAGTTTAAAACAGGATAGGCAAAGGAAATTATGGGACGTTTCGATATGCTTCCCATACTGAATTCGCCAATGGTGAAGGCTCTTGTCGTTATCACGTCCTTATAAAATTTTTGATGAATTATTGATTGGGATTTAAAAGGCAGGGCAGATGAAAATATTGTGCCGTCGGCAGTGACAGCAAAGATGGTCGCGTATAAGGGCTGTTCCTTCAGCAACGCGCTGAATAATTTATCGCATTTATCAGCGTTTCTATTCTGCACTTCAGGCAGCTTGGCAAGCGTCATTAAAAATACCCGTGTGTTTTCTACGATCTGTTCCTGCTGAAAGGCTATATCGTAGACAACATTCAAGGCCTTTGCCTTTGCTTTTTCGGTCTCATATTCCTGTCTGTTTATACCGGAGTAAAGAATCAACCCGAGAGAAGGAAGCGCAAGTATCAGTATCAACAATACTAAGTGGGTCCTTATGGAATAAAGAAATGAATATTTCACAATAGTTCCCTGAGTGTATTTAAATACATTGCTTCAGCTTATAGCTCATTATATCAGATTTTAGCAGATAAATAGTTTTTCGGATACCTCTTTTATTTTTCAACGTGAATATTGCAAGAAAAGTAAATGGAATATGTAAACCACCATGATTTGTTTGATTTTATTTTTTTGAATGGGTAATATCCTGTATATAAAAAATTAAATAAGGGGGATGTAATGGCAACGAAGAAAACAACGGAAGCTCAGGAATTTTTGTACATGCCCATGGGAAGCATTATCGTGGAAGAACAGATCAGATCAAAAATTGATACAACAAGCGAGTCCTTTAAAGCCCTTATGGAATCAATCAGAGACCGGGGCGTTCTTGAGCCTGTCCTGGTAATGCCAAAGGATGACAAGTACCTTCTCCTCTGCGGAGAAAGACGCTTCCTTGCAGCGCAGAAGCTCCGTATGGAAACAATCCCCGCAAGAATTGTTAATACGGTTACGCAAAAAGATGAAATCCTGGCAATCCAGTTAGTAGAAAACCTCCAACGGGAGGACTTGAATCCTATAGATCAGGCAAAGGGGATACTTGCCTATTTTCAGGCAAAACATCCGGGCCTGTCAGAGGCGGGAAATGTATACAATGTGGATGAGGTAATGAGTGATTTGGTAAGATACACCCGTAAGCCAGAAACCCTCTCAGAAGAAATCGTTAACACTGTGTTAACGATTTCTGAAATCTCCGGAAAGTCAATAATGACAGTGCATCGCACGATATCGCTTTTAAAACTGGTTCCGAAAATTCAGGAGGCAATTTCTGCCGGAAAATTGCC
>Ga0351906_1196_pt1 | contig 13346 bp, 9 predicted proteins | sample BONcelHT113001E5_FD_206866 | JGI IMG/M metagenome (GOLD analysis project Ga0351906, IMG submission 206866) | Enriched cells from coal bed in the Powder River Basin, Montana, United States - BONCAT cells T11 rep1 HSBNCT.T11.300.1.E5 ... | reverse complement strand
GAAGTGTTGTCCATGAACGACACGCACACGCCCTGCCCCACGCGGCACACCTGCATGGCCTCCGGCGTTTCGCCCAAATCGTTGGCGGTGGTGGTTTCCAGCGCCAGCGCGATATCCGGCTGCACGCGGTAGCCCACGGCGGTCGCGCCCCGGCAGCCCGCCTCCTCCTGACAGGTAAAGGCGAAGGTCAGCTCGCCCGCGTAGGGCGCGTCCAGCAGCCTGAGCAGGTTATACACACCGGCGCGGTCGTCCAGCGCCTTGGCAGCCACCAGCCCCTCGCCAAAGGGGGTAAAGGGCGTGTCAAACGTAATGGGCGTGCCCGCGGGAGCGATGCGCTCGGCCTCGGCCCGGTCGCGCGCGCCGATGTCGATATAGAGCTGCTCAATGGGCAGCACGTTTTTGCGGTCCTCCGCGCTTTGCTGGTGGATGGCCATCGCGCCGATCACGCCCACCGTGGCGGGTTTCTCCGGCGTATCGTAGCCCACACGCACGCGCTTGGATACCAGCACCCGCGCGTCCACCCCGCCCAAGGCGCGGAAGCGCAGCAGCCCTTCCTCGGTGGCGGATACGCTCATCAGGCCCACCTCGTCCATGTGGGCGGCCAGCAGCACGCGGGGCTTGGTGGGGTCGGTGGCCTTGCGGGTCGCAATCACGCTGCCCAGCCCGTCCAGCCGTACGGCGTCCGCGCCCAGCGCGTTGGTGCAAATGTCCACAACGGCGCGGCGCACGGCTTCCTCGCGCCCGCTCACGCCCTGCATCTGGCAAAGGGTCATCAGGTCCATAGTGCATCGTCCCACCCTTCGTCGATATCGGCGGCAAAGTGCGCCGCAAGCCGCCCGCACTCCCGCAGGGCGTTCAGGTCCAGCAGCTCCACCGTGGTGTGCATGTATTTAAGCGGCAGGTCGATCAGCACGCAGGGCACGCCGGTGCGGGCCACCTGCACGGCGTCGGTATCGGTGCCGGTGGAGCGCTCGGCAGCCTCCAGGTTCAGCTTTACGCTGTTTTGTTTGGCCACGCTTTGCAAACGCGCCAGCAGCTTGTGTTGCAGGTATGGGCCGTAGGCGGCGGCGGGCGCGTCCAGCGGGATGGTGGTATCCGGCTTGCTTTGGGGGATGGGCGCGTGGCTCACGTCCATCACAATGGCCAGATCCGGCTGCACGGTGTAGGCGGCCACCTTCGCGCCACGGCAACCCACCTCTTCCTGCGTGGTGCAGGCGAACACGATCTCGGCGGCGTGGCGCATGTTGCGCAGGCGCTCGGCGGCCTCCAGCATCACGCCCACACAGGCGCGGTCGTCCATGGTTTTGCCCGCTGCGCGCTCGTTTAACAGCCCCACGGTTTCGCCCCGCAGGGTAATCAGGTCGCCCACGCGCACCAGTTGCTTTACGCGCTCTGCGGGCAGGCCCAGATCCACATACAGGTTGTCGCGGGTATAGTTTTGCTTTTGCTCCGCGTCGGTCAGCAGGTGCGGGGCCTTCGCGCCGATAATGCCGGTCAGCGCCTGCGCCTGCCCCTCGCCCGTGGCGTGTACGGTCACGATGGCGGCGGGCAAAATGCGCGGGTCCACCCCGCCCACCTGCCCCATGCGCAGCGAGCCATCCTTTAAGATATCGGAAACCATCAGCGCGATCTCGTCCATATGGGCGCACAGCATGATGCGCGGAGCGCGGCCGCCGCGCGCGGGGGGCGCGGTGGGCTTGAGCGTCGCCAGCACGTTAAACAGGGGGTCGATAACCACCTCGTCGCACAGGGGCGCAAAGCGCTCGCGCAGCCAGTGGGCGGTTTGCGCTTCGTGCCCGCTGGGGCCGAACTGCACACTCGCCCCCTGCAAATAGGATAGGATGTCCATGAATGTACCGCCTTTCTTGCCGGGGATGGGCATCAGGGGCCGTGCATCGCCGGAAATCGGCGGCGGGGGAAGCGCGACGCGCGGCGGGAATGCCTGCTTTCGTCATTATACGCGCAAGCGGTGCGGCGCGCAACACGGCGAGGGTTGTATACAGCGGTTGGGGCGAGGGGCAGGCAACTTTTACAAGCGGGCCGCAGACTGCGCAGCACAGCACAGGGTTTGCAGCGGCGCGCGGCTTGCCTCCGCGCGCCTTGTGCTTGCGCGGGCGGCGCGCCGCCTATTTTCGCCAGCCATGCCCGCGTAGGCCCCGTCGCAGTTGCACTTCGCGCCTCTCGTCAGCCGCCCCGCGCGTCAGTCCTCCACCGTTTCGCAGCGGAACACCACGGGCCGCAGGCCGTCGTTGCAGCAGTTGATGGACAGGTGCCGCTGTGCGATCCAGTCCGGCCAGAAGCCCTCGCCGCCGCTGGCCAGCGCAAACACATACTTTCCAAACGCGTCCCACGCCTCACCGCACAGCCCGTCCGGCTTGCCGCCGCCTTGGGACACAAACACGTCCCCCGCGCGGTGAAAGGGGCAGGGGCCCAGCCCGGGCGCGCCGTATGCCGCCATCAGGCGTTCGTTGGTCGTGGTTTCCAGCACGGTGATTTTCACGTTTTTCATGGTAAAGCCTCCCGTTTATAACTTGTTGCTTGCCGCTTCGCCCGGCACAGCCGCGTATGCTTGTATGATACCACGCCACGGGCCCGTCCGCGCGCCGTTTGAGCCGCCTCCGCGCAGTTTTTACACGCCGCGCCCGACAGTTTGGCACCGCGGCGTTTGACAAGGCCATGGCGCGGGGCTACAATGTTCTTACGCCCATGCGGGTATCCGGCGGCGGTTTGCCCGCCCGCGCCCGCAAAAGGCGGACTGCCGTTACCGTTTGGCCCCGACCCGCCTCACGGCGCACCCCGTATTTCTTCGCCCGCCGCGCCCCATCCTCTACGCACAGGCAAGGAGCATACGCCATTGAGCAACCAACCCAAACAACGCGTCGCCATCTTAGGCAGCACGGGCAGCATCGGCACGCAGGCGCTGGATGTGGCCGCCCGCCACGCGGAGCGCTTTCAAATCGTGGCGCTGGTGGCCCACAGCAGCGCGCAAGCGCTGTTTGCACAGGTGCGCGCCTTTGACCCGCCGTTTGCGGGCCTGAGCGACCCGCGCTTTTCCATGGACGACGTACCGCCCGACCTGCGCGCCCGCCGTTGGGTGTTTGGCGAAAACGCCCTTACAGCCGCCGCAGCGCTGCCTGAGGCGCACAGCGTGCTGGTGTCTGTTGTAGGCATGTGCGGGCTTAACAGCGTGCTCACCGCCCTTGCAAACGGCAAGCGCGTGCTGCTGGCCAACAAAGAGGCGCTGGTGGCGGGCGGCGAACTGGTCATGCGCGCCGCCGCCAACGCGGGCCCTGACATGCTGCTGCCCGTGGACAGCGAGCATTGCGCCATTTTCCAGTGCTTGCAGGGCGCGGCGGGCAACCCGCTTTCCCGCATCTGGCTCACGTGCTCGGGCGGGCCGTTTCGCACCTGGACCAAAGCCGATATCGACGCGGCGGGGCGCGAGCAGGCGCTAAACCACCCCACATGGGCCATGGGGCAGAAGATCACCGTGGACAGCGCTACGCTGTTTAACAAGGCGCTGGAGATGATCGAAGCGCGCCATTTGTTCCACGTGGAACCAACGCAGATACAGGTGCTCATCCACCCGCAGAGCGTGGTGCACAGCGCCGTGGAATATGCGGACGGAGCCGTGCTGGCCCAACTGGGCACGCCGGACATGCGCCTGCCCATCCTCTACGCCATGGCCTACCCACAGCGGTTGCCCACCGGCGGCGCGCCGCTGGATCCGTTTGCGCTTACGCAGCTCACCTTTGCGCCGCCGGACCCCGCGCGCTTTCCAAGCTTGCGGCTGGCGCAGGAATGCCTTGCGGCGGGCGGCGCGGCCTGCTGCGTGCTAAACGCCGCCAACGAGGTGGCCGTGTCGCGGTTTTTGACCGGCGAGGGGGACAGGCGCATCAACGTGGGCAAAATCTTTGCCGTGGTGGAAGAAACGCTTGCCCGCGTAGGGCACCTGCCAGCGGATACGCTGGCTCAGGTGCTGGAAGCCGACGCAAAAGCGCGGCGCGTGGCGGAAGGGCTGCTGGGTTAGGGTGATGTGTTGATTGCATCTCCGCTGCAAATTACGAGCAAATGCAGTAAGGTTCGCCGCGCCTGTTCTTAACGCAGGAAAGGTGAGGCAAGGCCGATACGCGTGCAGTGGGCTGCGCCTGATAAACGCCACGGGGGGCTGGCAACAGGTGCGCTTACGTTCCGGTTGGCTGGTAGCGTCGCGCGAGACATAGCCGCTTCGCGGCTGTTGTCGCGCTTTCGGTATTTGCGCTGCGGCGCAGGTCTTGGGGCGCTGCCCCAAACCCCGCAAGGGGCATCGCCCCTTGACCCGTTTTCCTGGTATTCACGTTAGGAGGTTATGCCATGACCATCCTCTACATCCTCCTCGCTATCTTCCTGCTGGGCGTGCTCATCACCGTGCATGAGTTCGGGCATTTCATCGCCGCGCGCCTTACCGGCATCGCCGTCAAAGAGTTTGCCGTGGGCTTTGGCCCCAAGCTGATCAAATGGCGCAGCAAAAAGCACGACACGCTCTTTGCCCTGCGCCCCATCCCCTTGGGCGGCTATTGCATGTTCTACGGCGACGAAACCGACCCCGAAGGCGTGAACGACCCCCGCGCCTTTGACCGCGCCAAAGTATGGAAACGCGCGCTGACCGTGTTCAGCGGCCCGCTGATGAACTTTGTGCTGGCCTTCGTGCTGGCCGTGGTGCTGATGGCGGGCTACGGCATGACCGTGGTGCAGCCCTACCTTGACACCGTTGAGGCCGGTATGCCCGCGCAGGCGGCGGGCCTTTTGCCCGGCGATGTGCTGCTTTCCGCGGGCGGCGAAGCGCTGCCCATTGGCGACGCCAGCGCCCTGACCGCCGCCATCGCAAAGCTTGCCCCCGGCGAAAGCCTGCCCCTGACGGTCAGGCGCGGCGAGGAAACCATCACCGTTTCCATCGCCCCCATGTGGGACGAGGCCGAGGGCCGCAACCGCATCGGCGTGGGCATCAAAGCCTATGGCCCCCTGCAATCTGGTCAGTGGCTGCCCGCGGCGTTTGACAGCTGCGTGTACGCCTCCACCGTGATTTTAAAATCCCTTGGCGCGCTGTTTACCACCGGCGAGGGCATACAGGACGCGGCGGGCCCCATCGGCGTGGTGCAACTGGTGGCCGAGCAGACCCGCACGGGCGGGCTGGAGACGTTCTTAAACCTCGCCGTTATCATCTCCATCAACTTGGGGCTGGTCAACCTTCTGCCCATCCCGGGGCTGGACGGCAGCCGGCTGGTGTTCTTCCTGATCGAGGCCATCCGCCGCAAGCCCGTGAGCCGCAAGATCGAAACCGCCGTGCACCTGACGGGTTATGCGCTGCTTTTAGGCCTGATGGCGTTTTTCACCTTTCAGGACGTGGGGCGGCTGCTGGGCGGCTGACGCGGGGGTACGCCAGCCTGTTGCGGCGCGGGCGCGCGGCATGGTATAATCATACGAACAGACGTATGCCCAAACGCACATCGCAAGGAGGACAGGGTTGATGAAGGTCGCCCTACGGGATTTTTGCAGGCGAAACCTGAACGTGCCCAACGCGCTCACGGCCCTGCGTATGCTTTTGATACCGCTGTACCTTGTGCTGTTTGCGCGCGGGCTCAAGTACCCCGCGATGGCTGTGTTTCTGGCCGCGTCATTTACCGACCTGCTGGACGGGATGATCGCCCGCCGTTTCAACCAGATTACCGACCTTGGCAAGCTCATGGACCCGCTGGCGGACAAGCTCATGGTGCTGACGGTTCTGTTTTCCATGGCCATCGGCAACGCGATGATCCCCCCCGTGGTGCCGTGGACGGCGGTGTGCATCGTGCTGGGTAAGGAGCTTTTGATGATGCTGGGCGGGCTGTTGATGCTGCGCCGCCATGTGGTGGTCTACAGCCGTTTGATTGGCAAGGCCGCGCATTTCCTGTTTGTGTGCGGGCTCACCGCCACGTTCTTCCACGAATGGTTTGCCCTGCGCTGCGCTGACTGGTTCATGACCCCGGATCTGCTGCTTTTATGGCTGGCCGTGGGGCTTACGCTGTGCGCGATGGTGTTTTACGTATGGGGCGCGCTGCGCAAGCTGAACGCGGCCAAGGAGGCGTAAATACATAGCGACAAAAAAGACGCCCCGCAAGGTTTGCTTGCGGGGCATCTCTTTTGTTCTTCTTGCCACCGACCATCCCCCGATCAGCGGCAAGCCAGCGCTTACCGTCATTGGGCGCGCCACGATGGCCTGTACGTCAATATGCCTTGGGGAAGGCTTCCTTCCCGACAAGCCACAGGTATTGGTCAATTGCTTTAAGCGAGCAACTTTCCAGCGCATAGAACGTTTGCAGCGCGACAATCACCCGCTTGAATGTGCGGTAATCGTGCAGTTCCTCCCGCGTGAACTGCGCAAACCCGTCCCTGTCGCGCAGTGCCAGCAGCATCTTTTCTACATAACTGTCGTAAATCGGGTATACGTCCGGTCGATGATGGCTGCAATACTTGCTTGCAAACGAGTAAAACCGGCTTTCCTTCCCGCTGACAGAATTGCATACCCCATGCCCCGTGGCGATATCCGATACCAATGTATCGTCGCCGCGCTGAAGCCGCGCATCGAAATCGACTGCCACAATGTGCCTTGCCACAGCAAACACATTGTATATGTTGGTCGCGTAGAACGCATTGAGTGTCGCGACCTTAACAAGCACGCCATCCAAATCCGTATTGGTTGGAAAGCATTCATGGAACAGTTTATGCAGCGCGCTTTCCTGCGCGGGGTAGTTATCAAGTGCGCACCATTTGTCTGCATATTCCGATACGGAGCGCGCGCTTGGCATAAGACCTGTGAGCACCCTGTTGCCGATTTGCCGTGTTTTACTTTTTTGCGGCTGTTTGACCTGTTCCGTTTCATGATTGGTTGTAGCGCCCGTTACGTTTCTCACAACGAACTTACCGCTTATCTGCGCAATATCCCACACGCCATGTTTTTGCGGATCATACTTGGCATAACAATTTCGACTCTCCGCAAACAGGATGTCATAATGCCCGTTGGCGATTCGCGGTTCCTGATTGGCAGGCGTGTTGGTACGGCTGGGGCGGTTCACACAGCAGTAGTTGACCTGTGTGCTGACCGTGCTCTCATTCACTTGCGGATAACGCTTCAGGATGTACCGCCTGATATCATCCAGCGTGAAGGTACCCTCGCCCTTTGCGTTGATGGCCTCCTGTATCATTTGCCAAACAGGTATGTCGTACATGTTGTACCCTCCCGTTATCCTCGCGTTTCGTCCCGCACCCGCTTGAGCCACACCATCAGCACCGCCACATCCGCGGGGTTCACCCCCGGTATGCGCCCCGCCTGGCTCAAACTTCTGGGCTTTCGGGCCGCCAGCTTTTGCCTTGCCTCGATGCGCAGGCTGGGGATGCCCGCGTAGTCCAGCCCTTCGGGGATCAGCCAGCTTTCCATCTCGCGGGCGCGGTGCACCTGCTGGCGTTCTTTGTCCAGATAGCCCGCGTATTTGACCGTCAGCTCCGCCTGCACGCGCGCGTCGGCGGGCACGCTTTCCGCCAGGGCGGGCAGCAGCTCGCCCAGCGACGCAAGGTCTACGGCGGGGCGGCGCAGCAGCTCGGCGGCGGTATAGCTTTGCTCGCTGGGCACTTCGCCGTGGCTTTGCAGCCACGCGTTGCGCGCGGGCGTGGCGTTCAGGCGCGTGGTTTCAAGCGTCGTCAGCAGTTGGGCGGCGGCGCTTTGCTTTTGCTCCATCAGGCGCAGGCGGTTTTCGCCCGCCAGCCCGACCGCAACGCCCAGCGCCGTCAGGCGAAGGTCAGCGTTGTCCTGCCGCAGCAGCAGGCGGTACTCGGCGCGGCTGGTCATCATGCGGTAGGGCTCATCCACGCCCTTCACGGTCAAATCATCCACCATCACGCCGATGTAGGCCATATCGCGCGTCAGAATGAGCGGCTCGCGGCCGGTGAGCGCCAACGCCGCGTTGATACCAGCCAGCAGCCCCTGCGCGGCGGCCTCCTCATAGCCGCTGGTGCCGTTCACCTGCCCGGCGAAGTACAGGCCGGAAATGCGGCGGCTCTCCAGCGTAAGGGTGAGCTCGGTGGGGTCGATGCAGTCATACTCGATGGCGTAGGCCAGCCGCGTGAGCACCGCGCGTGAAAGGCCCGGCAGCGTGCGGTACATCGGCCACTGCACGTGCTCCGGCAGGCTGGAACTCATGCCCTGCGCGTACCACTCCGGCGAAACCAGGCTTTCCGGCTCCAGAAAAATCTGGTGCCTGTCCTTATCGGGAAATTTGCGGATTTTATCCTCAATGCTGGGGCAGTAGCGCGCGCCCGTGCCCTTGATATCGCCGCGCACCATGGGCGACAGGTGCAGGTTTTCGCGGATGATGCGGTGCGTATCCTCATTGGTGTAGGTCAGATAGCAGCGGCTCTGGTTGCGCAGCGGAAACGTAACGCCGCTTTCCGCGGCCTGCGCCACGGTCAAAAACGAAAACGGGGTGATGGGGTCGTCGCCGTCCTGCGGCTCCATCTGGTCAAAATCGATGCTGCGCGCGTCAATGCGGGCGGGCGTGCCGGTCTTAAAGCGGCGCAGGGCAAAGCCCAGGTTTTCCAGCGAGGCGGATAGCCCCTCCGCACGCGCGAGCCCCTGCGGGCCGCTTTGCTTGCTGTACTGACCGATGATGATGCGGCTTTGCAGGTACACGCCGCCGCACACGATGCACGCGCGGCAGGGCAGCACGTCGCCCGTCATGGTCACCACCCCGCACACCCGCCCGTTTTGCGTCTGTATTTCGCATACCTCGGCCTGCCGCACGCTAAGCCGTGGGGTTTCAAACAGGGTGGCAAGCATCTGCTCATGGTAGCGGCGCTTGTCCGCCTGCGCGCGCAGGCTGTGCACGGCGGGGCCTTTGCCCACGTTGAGCATCCGGCTTTGCAAAAACGTGCGGTCGATGGCAAGGCCCATCTGCCCGCCCAGCGCGTCCACCTCGCGCACCAGATGCCCTTTGCCCGTGCCGCCGATGGCGGGGTTGCAGGGCATCAAAGCGACGCTGTCCATGTTGAGGGTCAGCAAAAGCGTATCAAGCCCCATGCGCGCGCAGGCAAGGGCGGCCTCGACCCCCGCGTGCCCCGCGCCGATTACGATTACATCCGTCACAATCATGTTCATCCTTTGGTGTGGGTTCGCCGGTGGTACCGGCGCAGGGGTATTGTACGCTATCCGGCGGTGGGGCGCAAGGGCGGGGAAAGCAGGCGGCGGCTTCCTCCGCGACGGGGTTACCGTTGGCACATTTTACACAAAGCCACAACGCAGCCGCGCGGGCCTTTTTTGCGCGAGCGGCTTTCGCCCGATGGGCACCATTTACACGCCCGCGCAAAAAAGCTATAATAGCGTATGCGCTCCGGCACCGCCGGACACCGTCCATTTCGCATCGCCAGCGTGCCCATGAAAGGAGCCTGCCCATGAACTACCGCGAGGCCTACGAGGGTTGGTACAAGCAGCTAGCAGACGATCCGGCCACGATTGCCGAGCTTACCGCCATCGCCGCAGACGAAAAGGAAATGGAGGATCGCTTCTACCAGAACCTGAGCTTTGGCACGGCCGGTATGCGCGGCGTGCTGGGCGCGGGCACCAACCGCATGAACGTATACACCGTGCGCCGTGCCACACAGGGGCTGGCGGACTACTTAAACACCCACACCAAAAGCCCGTCCGTGGTGATTGCCTACGACAGCCGCCGCCTGAGCGACCTGTTTGCCATGGAAACGGCGCGCGTGCTGGCCGCCAACGGCATCGTGGCCAAAGTGTTTGACGCGCTGCGCCCCGTGGCGCTGCTTAGCTTCGGCGTGCGCTATTTGCAGGCGGACGCGGGCGTGGTGATCACCGCCAGCCACAACCCGCCGCAGTACAACGGCTATAAGGTCTACGGGCCGGACGGCGCGCAGATCGGCCCCGAAACGGCGGACGAGGTGACCGTCGCCATCGACCGGCTCAGCATCACGGACGCAAAAACCATGCCCGCGGGCGAAGCCATGGCGCGGGGGCTGATCGCCATCATCGGCGACGCCGATGTGGACGACGAGTACATGCGCCGTGTCAAGACCCTGTCCATCAACCCGGACGTCGTGCGCCGCGAGGGGCAGACGCTCAACATCGTCTACACCCCGCTGCACGGCAGCGGTAACATCCCCGTGCGCCGCATCCTGCGCGAAATCGGCATTACCAATGTGAGCGTGGTCAAGCAGCAGGAGCTGCCTGACCCTAACTTCAGCACCATCAAAGTGCCCAACCCCGAGGACCCGGGCGCCTTCACACTGGCCATCCAGCGGGCAAACGAGGTGGGCGCGGAGGTGTGCTTTGCCACCGACCCGGACTGCGACCGCCTGGGCGTGGCCGTGCGCGACGCGGGCGGCAGCTTCCGCCTGCTGACGGGCAACCAGATCGGCTGCCTGATGCTTTACTACATCCTCTCCAGCAAAAAGGCGAACGGCACGCTGCCCGCAAACGGCGCGGTGGTCAAATCCATCGTGAGCACGCAGCTGGCCCAGCCCATCTGCGACGCGCACGGCGTTGAACTGTTCGACACGCTCACGGGCTTTAAGTTCATCGGCGAAAAGATACAGCAGTTTGAGGATACGGGCAGCCACACGTTCCTGTTTGGGTTTGAGGAAAGCTACGGCTACCTGAGCAGCACGTTTGTGCGCGACAAGGACGGCGTGAACGCAAGCCTGCTGATTGCCGAGGCCGCGGCCTTCTACAAGGCGCAGGGCAAGACGCTGGCCGATGTGATGAACGAGATTTTCGAAACCTACGGCTACTATCTGGAAAACGTCATCAGCACCACCATGCCGGGCGTAGACGGCCTCAAGCTGATGGCGGACGCCATGGCGCGCATCCGGCTGAACCCGCCGCGCACCATCGGCGGTGTGGCGGTGGCACAGGTGCTTGACATTCAGGCGGGCACCAAAACCACGCTTGCCACGGGTGAAACGGAAGCCTTGCCCTACCCGCCCAGCGACGTGCTCTACTTCGCCATGGAAGGCGGGCACTTTGTGTGCGTGCGCCCCAGCGGCACCGAGCCTAAAATCAAGCTGTACGTGAACGTGAACCACCCCGTGCTGGCCGAGGCGGACACCCTGCTGGCCGCCATGACCGCCGATGCGGAGCAGCTGCTCAAGGCATAGGGGCATAAAACCCCCGCCGCAGCGGAGAAGGGTCAAGGGCGCAGCCCTTGCGGGGCTTGGGCACCGGAGGGAAGCGTTTGCCCAGTGGGCACCGAAGGTGAGCGTGCGGCCAGTGGCCGCTTCGCCGTAGGCGAAAGCGAACCGGAGGTGGCCTGATTGACAAGTGCATGGTGCGATAGCACCGTGCACGCCGATCAAGCAGGCAGGGCCGTAGGCCGCCGCGAAGCGGCGAGCGGCCCGTAGGAGAGAGGTTTGACAAGCGCAGGGCACGGCAGTGCCATGCGCGATATTCAAACCGACCGGGTCAGGGCCCCAAAGCCTGCTGCCGCAACACATGTGCCAAAGCGAGCGAACAGCCCGAAGAGCTATGAGGCGAGCTACGAAGGCGTATTGTGTGGTTTTCTGACAACCTGAAGCGCCGCCCCCCGCGATGGGGGCGGCGCTTGCCTATGCTTTGGCCGATCACACAGCCTTTACGTTGCTCCGGGGTCAGCGGTTGTCCGGCACTTTGAGCACCCAGCCGGTGCGGATGAAGTTGCGGTCGGTGATGATGGGGTTGTAGTCCATGATGGCCTGGATGCTGGTTTTGAAGTAGTGGGAGATGCGGGTGAGGTTGTCGCCATGCACGACCGTGTAGTAGGCAAACCGCTGGCCGCGGCCGCCGTCCACCGCTTCCAGCGCGGCGTCGTCAAGCTGTGCGTTCTGGTTGAGGTTCTCGTTATCCGTCATAATGTCCATCCTTTCCATGTTGGAGCTGTGCCGCGTATCGCGGCTTTTCTTCTCTACGGCCACAGTATAACACCCGCCGCGTAACTAAAGCGTAAAACCGCCGCAATGATTCCGTCATGCTGCGAATCATGCGCAACCGTTGCTCCGCAAGGTTTGCAGGCGCTTGGGTACGCATGCGGCAGGTTGCGGCGATGCATTTTTTTCGCAAACCGGCCCTTTTATCGTGCCGCTTGTTTCATGGGCTTGCCGCCCCGCGCTTCCGCTCGCCGGCCTGTACCGCCGCAGCAAGCCTACAATAAATGTACGGATGACGCGCAACCGTTGCGCCGCAAGGTTTGCAGGCATATTCTTACGCCAACGCCATATTGCGGGTCTGTTTTTACGCATACAGGCTCATTTTAAGCGCGCGGTGGCCACCGCAGGCTTGCCGCCCCGCGCTAACGCCCGCCCGCGTCGCCATCTGCCCGGGCCGCTCACCCACCCGTAATGAATGTAAGGATTTCCTACACTGCTGACCAATTCAGCCGCCCCACTTTGGCCCGCCGCGCGCAAACGTTGTAATGCTTGGCTTTACGCGCCTTTCGCGCGCCGCGCGTTGCTGTCAGATTCGGAAAATAAACACGTGTTCACAGTCATCCGACAATTGACAAGCATTATCCCCATCGGTATAATAGTAGTGCCTGTCGCCAAGCGCGGCAGGCATACACTATCCCGCAGAACCTGCGGCAAGGGCATTTTGTGAAACGATCCGGAAAGCGAGGGAACCGCGTGTCCTACGTGCAATTTATCCCCAAACCGCCGGTCATCGACGGCGGCGACCCTGGCGTGTTTGTACAGGGCACGCATACCCCGGCCACGCTGGTGGAGCAAAGCGGGGTGTGGATCCACAGCGCGGGCAGCGCCATGCTGCAACAGCAAAATTACCGTCTCTACACCTGCGACAAGTGGCTGTGGATGATCGTGGACGACGGCGCGGCCACCTTTACCTGCAAGGAAGAGGAGTTTGACTTAACCAAGGGCGAGTGCGTGGTGATCCCCCCCAGCATGGACGGCTGCGGGCTGAAAAACGCCAAGGACACGCGCGTGCTGTGGCTGACCATCGAAGGCCCGCTGAGCGCGGAGTTTTTACGCCAGATGAACGCGCTGAGCGACGTGCCCGCCAAGCAGGGCACGCTGCCCTCGCAGGTGCTGCTTTCGCGCCAGATCGTGCAGGTGCTGGTACGCCATACCGGCACGGGCGACGCCAGCTACCAGCTGGGCCAGCTGCTGTGGGGCCTGCTGGCAGCGCACAGCGGCCAGAGCGTGGCCATGAGCGCGACGCTCAGCCACGAGATCGCCCGCGTGGTAGACACGCTGCGCGCCTGCCAGTACCGCGACGCATTTTCGCTGGCGGACATGGCGGCCATCAGCCGTATGCCGGTGGAGACGTTCCGCAA
>Ga0351906_1194_pt1 | contig 13761 bp, 8 predicted proteins | sample BONcelHT113001E5_FD_206866 | JGI IMG/M metagenome (GOLD analysis project Ga0351906, IMG submission 206866) | Enriched cells from coal bed in the Powder River Basin, Montana, United States - BONCAT cells T11 rep1 HSBNCT.T11.300.1.E5 ... | reverse complement strand
CAGCCACTGCCATTGTGCTTCAGTAATCTGCTCAATGAGACATAGTTCAGCAACACCGACCAGCACATTGCTCGACTTTAACGGATAGGTTAGCACCTGAACGGGTGGCACAGAGCCGATGCCGAAATGGATCCAGAACGATTCATCAGGAGGAGTGGTAAGTATGTATTCTCCTTTCAAGGCACATTCACCGACTGAACCTTCTCCCAGACCGAATGAGTCAGGCAGGATAGTCCTTACAGGTAAGGCATGGGAGGCATAGCGATAGAGTCTCTCTGCACCGGCCAAAACGAAAATAGCCCCCCTTGGTGTTTTAAAAAAGTTAACTATCGTGTCAAGAGAGAACTCAGCCACCTCGGAAAGATTCTTAGCAACCTGAAGTCTTGCATTCATGGCCGAGAGAGCAGCCTCTATGTCGGCGCGTTCTTCAAGTTGGCGGCTTACCCGCTCCAGTTCCGCGGCCCGTTCATTCGACTGTCTGGAAAGCTCTTCCAATTCTCCGGTTCGTGCCTCCAACTGTGATGAATATGTTTCAAGTTTGACCTGAACTGCTGTCTGTTCAGCGACATTCCTTTTGAGGCGGCGATTCCACATAACCACAATGGCTATGACAAAAAGCAACGCCGCCAAAAGCGGCCCGTAAATCTTCCATTTAATCCCCGCCTGATACTCAACGGTTACATACCGGCTCGTTATGGCAGCTTTTTCTTCTTTTGTCATACTTGCCAGGGCCTTATCAAGGGCTGAGGCCAAAAGGGGCCAGTCTTTTCTTGTGCCGAAGGCCATATCATATATATAAGGGGTCTGTGCGGCAATTTTGAGATTTGTCAGCTTGAGTTTGTCGATATTATAGGATACGATGGCCATATGTTCTATGTATGCATCTATTTTACCGGCCGAAAGATCAATGAGTGCGGTACGGACATCGGGCAGAGAGATGAGCGATAAATTGGGATAGTCTTTCTTGACGCGCTCCTCAACTATCAGGCCTTTTATCACTCCAACTTTGAGTCCCTGGAGATCATCAACTCCTTTTATATTTCGCACATCCTGGCGGGTGACAATAACTGAAGCGAAGGTTGCATGGGGCTTAGTAAAGAGAATTTCTTTCGCACGTTCAGGTTCGGGAGAAATTTTCGGTATGACATCTATCTCACCCTCCTTCATCTTCTTCATGGCTGCGCCCACATTAAGGCCCGGAACCAGAACTATCTCGACTCCAAGCCGCTTTGCGCAGGCTTCTATAAAACCGGCGCTGATGCCGGAGTAAACACCTTTCTCGTCAATAAACTCAAAAGGAGGACGGGCTGAATCAACTCCCAGGCGCAATTGTTTGCCGGTAAGAAAACTTTTTTCCTCGGGAGTTAATTCAATCCGTATGCTTTCAGGGGAGACTGCACCCTTCGTTGTTTTGCCATGCCCCAGCCACTTGCTTTTCAGTTTTTCAATCTCATCATCGGAGATTTGTTTCATTCCTTTTTCGAGAATGGAGGCGAGAATCTTCAGATCTTTTCGCGTTCCAATGTGCAGAGGGATGGGTTTGCTCTCAACGATGCCCAGCTCCCCGCCCACCTTCAGGTTTGTTATCTGCATCTGTTTGGAAATATATTCAATGACCGGCATGAGGTCGAACAAAGCGTCTGCTTTGCCTGTTGAAACGGCATGAATGGCGCTCGTGGTATCTTTTACTTCGACAACCGTAATCTGCGGATGATCTTTTAATACCTGTTCAAGAAAAAAACCCTTTGGTACGGCAAAACGTTTGCCATAGAGATCTTTTATTGAGTATACGGCAGGAAAATCCTTTCTAACATAGAGCATCTGGATCATCGTTACATAAGAAGGAGTAAAGACGAAAGTTTTCTCGCGTTCAGCATTTTTTGCAATGTTCAGCATTACATCGAGTTTTCCCTGCTTGATCATCCCGGTAAACTCGTCCCATGTTGGCCCGGTAATGAATTCTATTTTAAGACCTGTTTTCTGCGCCAGCAGATTCATGTAATCAATTGAAAAACCCTTAGGGACTCCGTCTGTATTAAAATTAAAAGGCGCCCAGTCTTTTTCATTATGAACTTTTATTAATCCTGATTTTGACAAAAAGCTTCTTTCTTCATCGGTGAGCGATATGGGCTTTATAGCCTCTACAGCTAAAGTCGTGGTTGGTCTGAAAGGCAGGATGGCATACAAAATGATACCGATAATTGCAAGCAAAACCAACTTTATTGATCTATTATGATTCACGGTATATCCCCCTTAAAGACATGAAGAAACTGCGTATTTAATAAATACCTTCCTTATGCTACGAGAATAAAATGGAATAAATCCATATTGAACGATTAATATGTATTGTATCCAAACAGTATTATACCTTAAGCATTATTTTTGTAAAGTAATTCTACATTTTCCGGGCTGCTTCCATCTAATTGATAGAGGAATTTATTGGCCTGAATTTTAGAAACCGGTTTTAAAAGTGATAATGCATAAAGCTTCGTAATTATTAACTTATCCGGCTATTTTTGAAATTGCTAACACAGTGTTAGCAATTATTTCCAACCTTCGGAAACAGCTTGCCGGCACGATCATTATCCTGTCAACACAATATGCTTTATAAGTTGTTTTCAAGTTCTGACGTTAGTGGGAAAACATATTGATAGGCGTCTGCATTCCGGGAGGTGTTTATTTTGAACTCCCCGCCTGTAAGCCTCATGGAATGCTGCTGATAGAGCAGTTTTGATTCCCTTAGAGCAAAAGTATTGTCGCCGTGCATTGGCGTTATTGACAGGATAATTTCTTCTCCGTCACGATATGTTTTTAGAAGAACTTGCGGGACTTCCGAAATGGCAAGCTGCTCCAGGAAGGCTGTAAAAACATCCTGAAACATAAATTTATCGGTAGTAATAAAAAAATCCTCCCGGGACTGTTCAAATGTTATTTTAATTGAAGAGAAGAGGGGGGTATAGGCAATCCTTTTTGTTAGTTCATTAATGAATTCTCTGTTATCGTCGAGGGTATTAAATATACTTTCGTCTTGAGAGAAATTGTCTGTAATTGATTGAAGTGTTTCCAGGACGGCAGCGTTGAGATCAAAGAGAGTCTCCTGATCTTTAAATTGAATGCCATAGACCACATTTACAAAATCTGAAAGCAGACTTCTGATTCTGCGAAGAAAATGGGGATCAAAAAGGCCGGAAAGTTTTTCAGGCTCAAAGATCTTATTAACTTTTTTTGAAAAGAAAACAGCTTTTGAAATGAGTGGAGCCCCGCGTTTTCCTTTCAGTTCTTCAAAAAAGTTATGAAAATCGTTTACTACATTATCAATTGCGTCGAAGTCAATGGCATCCAGTATCTCCATTGCTCTTTCTTCCTCCTCCAGCATTTCCAGATAGTAGGAAGTTTTCAGGAGGCGCGCCGCAATAATGGAAAATATATTACTTGCCTCTTCCAGAAGAACTATGGCGTACTCAGACAGATACAAGGATCGCTGCCGGTCGAAATGAGTGATATTTTTAAGTTTTAATGCGTCTTGGTGGGTGTCTTCGAAAATCTTTTCCGCCTTTGCGAAACTGATGATGCTGCCGTGACCGGGAAGCACAAGTGCTATGCCTGCTTCTCTTCCCTTTTTCAGCATAGCCTTCATTGACAATGCCAGCTTATCATTGTCCCATCCTGATTTCCCGGCAATTCCCGGTGTTGTGGCAAGGTGGAGGTCTCCGGTAATGAGAATCGATCCCAACCGATAACTGACGCTATCCGGGCTGTGCCCAGGCGTATGAAAAATCTGCATTTTGTCCTTCTCACCGATTGCGAAAGTCTGAAATAGTACAATTTCACCGGTCTCGAGTTCGATGGTGCTGTCCTCAATATCAAAAGGATGGTCTTCTGTATTGCGTGGTTTGCCGTGGTTTTTAAAGAAATGGGCCTTTACCCTGCATTCCGGCAATATTGAGCCGTTCATGTTTGCAAGGGTAATACTTGCATCTTTTCCCTCGATAGCCCTTGCTGCCTCAAAATGGCAAATGATCTCTCCCTTGGGTTCGTCATGCACGAGATGATGTGCGGCAAGAAAATGATCTATGTGACAATGTGTTAAAAAGATATACACGGGACGCTGTTTTTCTTTCAGATGAGGCGAAATAATGCGCCGTATTTGTTCTATTTGTTCAAGTTCAGCTCCCGGATCGATAATTATAATATACCAATCTGATTTTAAAATAAATGTGTTGGAACAGGTAACACAGGGTTTTCTTATTAAAGGGTATATTTCAATGCTATTGGACCCTGGTACAATTGACCACTTGTTCTGTTCCAGAACAGGTTCCTTTGAAATTATTGATTCCATGGCAGCAACTCCATATATTCATTACAGCAGTATATCCATCTTCCAGATAAGTCATCGTTTTTTTGCAAAAAATGCAAAAAACATAGCAAAGAGACACATTATTCCCCCGGCCACATAAGCATGACCGAACCCATCCAGCAGTATCGATTGAGGAATATTCAACTGGCGGAGGTTTACACCTTTCGGGGCAAAATTTCCCAGCGAATTAATAAAAACATTTTCAAATATGGCAACACCAAAGACCATACTTAAATTAATGGCTGTGTTAAGAAGGCCGGATGCCATGCCCTCCTTCCCCTTTGAAGCGCAGCTCATAGCCATGTTATTAATGGGCGACAGGAAAAATACATAGGAGAAACCAAACATTGCAAGAAAAATTATTACAGGAATAAGGCCTTCATTTTTTATGCTGAAGGAAAAAGCAAGGGTGTTTATTGTTGCCGCTGCCATAGCTATGACACAGAGAATCGCCGGATTTCTTTTATCTGAAAGTTTGCCTGCGTAAGGAGATACGAATACATAAATAAGTGAGTAAACAAGGAGAATCATCCCTGTTCCTGAAGGGTTGAGGCCTTTTATGAGTTCAAGAAAGAAGGGAAGCAGAAATGAATTTCCGGCAATAAGCATATATGCCGTCATTGTTGCGGATAAGGCAAATGTGAATTTAGAATTCTTCAGGGTGCTGAGGTCCAGAAGAGGGTCTTCATGCTTTTTTTCATGTGCGACAAAGAAGAAGAGAGCTATGAGAAAAACACCTATTGACGCAAAGGTTTGAAATGAAAACCAACCATCTTTATTCCCAACAATGTTGCAGTAAAAGAGTGAAGAAAGAGCGACAAAGCTGAGAATAGCGCCGGGAAAATCAAATTTACGCATAAAACCTGCAAATGCTTTATCATGATTGCGAGCCGACGAGGGGATGAACACATGCGCGCAAATTACTGCGCCTATTCCAAGGGGTACGTTGATAAGGAATACTCCTCTCCATGATAAATATTCGGCAATAATACCCCCTAATGGCGCCCCTGCGGCAACTCCAAGGGCTGTCGCAGATGCATTAATGCCGAAGGCCCATCCTAATTTATTTTCAGGAACAACCCGCGCAATAATTGCGAAACTTGCAGCCAGAAGCATGGAACTTCCCAGGCCATGAATTGTCCGGGCAATGGTCAGTGTAGTAATCCCTATGGATATGCCGCAGAAAAGCGATCCCAGTATAAAAACGCCATATCCGGCAATGAACATGTTTTTTTGCCCTGTCCTGTCGCCAAGTTTTCCAAAAAACATGAGAAAACATGTGATAATAAGGAGATATACAGTTACAATGCGGGAAGCCTCACCGGTTCCGATATTAAAGACATGAGATATTGTAGGCAGGGAAACATTAACGGTGTACATGTTCAGGCGGCTGAGAAAGGAGGCGAAGGCCACACTCAGAACAATTAAATATAATTTTTTATCATCCCCTGTCATAATGTGCAAACAATCTACACTATCTTAGCTGTTTTTCAAGAGTAAAATGTTATTCCGTTCATCCTCTGGGGGAATATTTACAGGAAATCTTTCGAGAATATGAGAAAGGGCAGGGTGCAAAAACTGCTTGCCTGCCGCTCCTGTTAAGGGGTCGGTATGTCTTTTCCTTCGTGACTTATTGTGTTTTTACGGTCGAACTCATAAGGCGATAAAGGCAATTCACAGGTAATGATGCTTTTCAGTTGATTTACCAGCTCATGATTTTCTCCGAGTACAGGGATGAGCGACTGTATGGCTCGTCCTATGGTGCCGTTCAATAAATCCTGGCATTCTTGTCTTACTTCTTCGGGAAGCATGTGATAACCCTGCACAACATGACCTATCCATGCAGGCAGATAAGAAGTTTCCATTTCCTTCGGGAAAACATACCCTTCAAGTGATCCGGCCTTGGCGGCAAAATCATATATATCTCTATTAAATCCCATGATGCTCCTCCTTTGTCGTTCTATTAATATATTTATAGCACCTGAAGACCCGAAGTGCAATGGGAACGAAATTGAAGTTGCCTTGCCTGTGCCTCCGGAACATCGGAAGACTTGCCGCGGTGAATTATCATATTTTCCTTGAATTGCAAAGACATAAGTAGTAATGAATAGAAAAGCGGCAAGAGATCGCTGTATAAAGGGGAAAGAAATAATTCGGAAGGGAAACGAGGAGCTGTAAAAGCAATGGACGTTGGTAAAGAGTTCTTCAACATATATAATCATAACTTTGTTCGTCTGGCTGCGGCTGTGCCGGAAGTAAAAGTGGCAGACCCTGTCTTCAATGCTGAAAAGACAATACTATTGATGCATAAAGCCGCTGAAAAGAAGGCTATCTTGGTAGTCTTTCCTGAATTGGGACTTTCCGCCTATTCCTGTGATGATCTCTTTCATCAGCAGGCTCTTCTCGATGCCTGTTTGCAGGCGCTGTCGGATGTTCTTGTTGCGATGCGTGACCTCCCTGTGGCAGCCATAGTTGGTTTGCCGCTAAGAATTAATGAAATGCTCTTCAATTGCGCTGTCGTTCTTTCTCATGGGCATATACACGGAGTGATTCCTAAAACATATTTGCCTAACTACCGTGAATTCTACGAACTGCGGCAGTTTACGCCAGGCGACCGATCTATGTGCGAAACTATCAATCTTCTCGATCAAACAGATATTCCCTTTGGCAACAGATTGCTCTTCAGGACTGATAATCAGCCTCTTCTCACTTTCTATGTTGAGATTTGCGAAGACCTCTGGGCGCCGATTCCGCCGTCTTCCTATGCCGCATTGGCCGGAGCAACAATCATCCTTAATCCTTCGGCTTCAAACGTAACCGTAACAAAGGATGATTACCGGAGACAACTCACAGCCAACCAATCGGCCCGCTGCCTTGCGGCATATCTTTATACCGCCGCCGGATTCGGCGAGTCAACCACGGATCTGGCCTGGGATGGTCAGGCAATTATTTGCGAGAACGGCACCCGTATTGTTGAATCAGCGCGATTCTTATACGACTCCCAGATCGTGACCGGCGATATAGACCTTGACCGCCTCAGTCAGGAACGTATGCGGCAGAACAGTTTCAGTCAGGCTGCTGAGCGTCATAGAGACGAACTTGCCCAATTCCGTACTGTTCATATTCAGGCGGATATTCCCTGCCACGACAGGCTTCTCCTTGAACGCGCCTATGAAAGGTTCCCTTTTGTGCCAAGCGATCGGACAAGGCAGGACGACCGGTGTAAAGATGTTTATGAAATCCAGGTGCAAGGCCTTGTTAAGAGGCTAAAAGCAACGGACACAAAAAAGGTGGTTATCGGAGTATCGGGCGGGCTTGATTCGACACAGGCGCTTATTGTTTGCGCCCGCGCCATGGATGTGATGGGTCTTCCGAGATCGAGCATAAACGCCTTAATTATGCCCGGTTTTGCAACAAGCGTCCGAACGCTCGATCAGGCGAGGCGTCTGACCGCGGCCGTGGGGTGCGCGACCCGTGAAATTGACATAAAACCGAGTTGTATGCAGATGTTCAAAGATATAGAACATCCCTTTGCTGAAGGTCGACCTGTTTATGACATCGCTTTTGAGAACATACAGGCAGGGGAACGTACAAGCCACCTTTTTCGTTTTGCCAATCTTTATCAGGGCATGGTGGTCGGGACCAGCGACTTGAGCGAACTGGCCCTCGGCTGGTCTACCTACGGCGTGGGAGACCACATGGCCCATTACCACCTGAATGCCAGCGTCCCCAAGACGCTCATCCAATATCTTATAAGATGGGTAGCACAGAGGAGTTCTCTTGGCGAAGAAGTAAGCCGGGTGCTTTTTGATGTCCTTGAAACTACTATCAGCCCGGAACTTATTCCCGGCAGCAGTGAAGATGAGCCGGGACAACACTCCGAACATGTCATAGGTCCCTATGAATTACAGGACTTTCATCTTTACTATATCCTCAGGTTCGGTTTTCTCCCCAGAAAGGTGGCCTTTCTCGCCTGGTCCGCATGGCATGATAAAAACGTGGGCCTCTGGCCTGATATACCCCGGGAAGGACACCATGAATACACTATTGCCGAAATCAAAGAGTGGCTTAAAGTATTCATCGAGCGCTTCTTCAGGTCAAGCCAGTATAAGAGAAGCTGTATAGCAAATTCGCCCAAGGTCGGATCAGGAGGGTCTCTTTCCCCCCGCGGTGATTACCGGGCGCCCAGCGACAGCGAGGCAGCGCCATGGCTTACAGACCTCAGTCTTATCCCTGAGATAGACCAGGAATAAAACCGACTTATTTATTACGGATTTTGTTTTTTCGATTGCGTATGCTATGATGAATAGAGTGGAACCACGAATCATTCCCCGAAAAGAACACCGGATATCACGAAAACAATTGAGCCCCAATGCTCTGCGTACGCTCTACCGACTCCATTCACACGGTTTTATCGCCTATCTGGTAGGCGGATGTGTTCGTGACTTGCTTCTCGGCCGCAAACCGAAGGACTTTGACATAGGGACTAATGCCACTCCAAGTCAGATTAAGCGACTTTTTCGCAACTGCCGCCTTATCGGCCGCCGTTTCAGATTGGCTCATATTCATTTTCAGAATGAAATTGTGGAGGTATCCACGTTTCGACGGGCCGCTGTTGCTTCCGACAACCCGGACCCGGAAGAAACGGACCACATTAAACGCCTTCCGCGCCATGTACAAGATGAGGACGGGATGGTTCTTGTGGACAATGTTTTCGGGACGCCGGAAGAGGATGCTCTTCGTCGTGACTTTACCATCAATGCCCTTGCCTACAACATTGCAGATTTTTCAGTTATAGACTACAGCACCGGGCTCAGTGATCTCCAGCAGCGGCTTATTCATACTATCGGCGATCCTCGTATCCGATTTACGGAAGACCCCGTGCGAATGCTTCGTGCTGTCAGGTTTGCCGCATCCCATGACTTTGTCATAGAACCGGCTGCATGGGAAAGTCTCTGCGATCTTTCCCATATCATCTCCCGCGTTTCTCCGGCAAGGCTCTATGAAGAAATACAAAAGCTTTTCTTCCTTGGATCAGCGCGTCCGGCCTTTAGTCTCCTGGAAAAGAGCGGGCTCCTTGCAGCTCTTTTCCCCGGCCTCATCAGATGGATCTATGGAAACAACCGCCGTTTGTCTTTGCTGGATGCAAACCTTAAGCGCCTTGATGAGCTATATCAAATCAATACGCCTGTATCACCGGCGCTTTTTATGGCAACGCTTTTCGGCCCTAATCTGGAGAAAGCCGCCCTTGCGCGTCACCGTGACGGCATTCCCCGCCAGCAGGCGATAGATGAAATATGTGCGGTTTTCATGAAAGAAATTTCCAGAAATGTGTCCATTCCGGGACGGATAGGCAGTCAACTGCGCGCCATCCTTGTTCTCCAAGCATCCATGCACAGAATACCTCCACGGCGGCCCGCTTCCCTTGTCGGCAGACCTGAATTCAAGGAAGCCATGGCGTATCTCCGTCTTGCGGCAGAGACAAAAAGTGAATATCGAACATCTCTGGAATGGTGGGAAAAGTTTCTTTTAAATATGCCTTCCGTAACTGTTTTAGAGCCTCAACCCGTTGAAATACCAACTAAAAAACGAAAGAAGAGGCGCCGTAAACCTCGCCGTTCCCGCCAGACTGTGGCCTGATCAATGAATTTGCACATTTTTATCTGATGTAAAAATCAATTTTGTGAATATCTGATAAAAGTGACTTGACAAATATGTAATGCTTGGCTATACATAGAATTATTAAGATTAAAGTTGTATGGCAGTATGAAGCAGCCGGTAACATGTTTGTTGTTTTAATCTTTGTGCTTGGATGTGGTGCCGTGCATAATATGTGCGCGGAGGCCGGCACAGGTTTTTGAAGAAGGTCCGACAGGAGCATGGCCGGAAGCAGACCATTTCCCACGCCTGTTTTGAAAGAAGTTCACAAGCAGGTGGTAAGACGCCAGTACTGAAGTAATAGAAGGAGGGCCGAGATATGTGGGATAATATTGGTTACGGAAAATGTGAATTTTTCATCGAAAGTTATTTTGAATCAAAAAGAAAAGAAGCCTCTGAAAATTTCATAAAACCGGCAATAACAATTTCACGATTAGAAGGAGCAGGCGGGCATACGGTTGCTTCAAGCCTGGCAGAATATATGCAGGCACGCCTTCCCACGCATGGGGTATGGACTATTTTTGATCGGAATCTTGTGGAAAAAGTGCTGGAGGATCACAACCTACACAAACGTGTTGCAGATTTCATGAAAGAAGATCACAAAGGCATGATAATGGATGCAGTCGAGGAATGGCTGGGTTTTCATCCATCCACCTGGACGCTTGTAGAAAAGATTAACGCGACAATATTAAGTCTTGCGAATATGGGAAATGTTATTCTGGTTGGTCGAGGGGGCAGTATTGTTACACGTGAACTGCAAAATGTTTTTTGTGTACGTTTGGTGGGATCACTTGAGAAGAGAATTGAACAGATCCGGAAGGTGTACAACCTCGATCAAAAAGCTGCCCAAAATTATATCAAGAAGGAGGATGAAGGAAGCAGACGATATGTAAAAGATAACTTTGACAAAGACATCAATGATCCGTTGCTCTACCATGTAACCATAAATACGGATATGGTTGATTACGACGAAGCCGCACGGTTGATTGGCGACGAAGTGATTAAACATTTCAAACTGGACAGGTCCGTGAAAACTACGGTAAACAGGAGCAGTTAACTTAACAGCGGGAACTCATTTCAGGGGGAGGTGCTGGTATGCGCGATGTAATACAAAAGATCATTGCGACGGAGGGTGAGGCGAAGCTTGTAGTCGAAGCGGCTAAGGCTGAAGCGGATCGTATCTTGTCGGAAGCTCAAAAGAAAGGGCATGATATTGTTGAACTGGCCCGTCAGGAAGCAACCATTGAGGCCGGTAAAATTTTGGATGCTGCATTAGAAGCAGCCGAACATGAAAAACATCTGAATTTAACAAACGCTGCTGTTGAAATTGAAAGTCGGATAAAACTTGATCCTGCTGTAAAGCAGAGGGCCGTTGAAGGGATCGTCCGGTGCGTTTGCAAACAAGCGTAGCCGACTCCGGCACCCCTTCGATTATTGGTGCAACTCGACATATAGCCGACGATCTGGATTTTCTGGCAGGACGTCTTCACGCTCGCCATAGTCGTATGGCTGAAGCGGAAAAACTCGATGCTTTATGCCACATCCGGAGTCTTCCGGAATTTATTTCAATAATTTTCCCAAAGTCTGAGATTAAACAAACCCTTGATTTTCAGCGACTGTTGCTGCATGAATTGATCGGAGAAATATCAGGTTTCCGTGCTTACATGTCCGGTCCAGGAGCTGACCTGCTTGATTGGACGCTGGTACGGTTCCAAATGGAAAACCTGAAAGTGATGATGCGGGCATGTTTGACAAAGGCTCCCATCGAAGAAACTGAAGGGCATATCATTTCCCTTACCAGGGAATTGACGCTGGATACCCGAAGACTTGCAGTAGCGGAATCTCCTGAAGATTTTATCCGTTTGCTTCCAAAGGGACTTCTTCGGGAGCAGATGTCAAAGGCGCTTGAAATCTATCGTGATTATCCCGGGGCATTCTTTTTTGAGGCAGTGCTTGACCGCTATTATTTCCAGGGCTTGCTTGAGAGAGTGGAAGAAATACCACAGGAAGAACGGGAAATTGTTAGACCGATGTTTTGCCAGGAAACGGATATTTTTCATCTGATGCTGGTCGCCCGGGGAAAATTCCATTACAACCTGACGCCGGAAATGTTACGGCCATTACATGTTGAGGGCGCAAGGATCTCTCATGGACTTTTTACTGCTATGCTTAATGATCCGGATATCTATACGTCGGTGGATCGTGTCGCGAAACGTGTACTCGACACAATGCCTTTTGAACATGGATCGGGCGATACAGCGATAACTGTTGACGCTTCAGTCTTTGAGGGTTTATCGTGGAATCGGTTCTTTCGTCTGGCGGGAACGGCTTTTCGTAAGAGCCATATGGGATTGGGGGCGATTATAGGCTACGCAGGCCTTCGTCGCGTGGAAACGGCCAATCTTATCACAATTTCCGAGGGGATTCGCATGGGCATGGCAGCAGAGGCAATCCGTAGTCATTTAATTCCAAGGACTTATTTAGAGGGGGCGCATGTTTAGAACAGTGCCCATGATGCGAATGCAGGCAGTTGTGCTTGCCAGAGACGAGCGTGCTGTATTAAAGGGATTGGGTCAGTTAGGGGCAGCGCATCTGACTCGCATGCCTTCCGGGTCTGAGACAGCGCCTCCGGCCCCTGTTGATTATTCAGGAGAGATGGCGCGATATGATCGTATAAAGACTCGTGTTCAGGAGCTTCGCCAATCATTGGAAATAGTCCCCTTAACCAAAGAACCGAGGCAGACAAAGATTGCCTTGGATCAGGTCGAAAACAATCTTTCACTTATGGAACAAAAGGCCGGTGAACTATTGGGGCAGCGCCAGCGTCTTGTGCACCGCCGGAAGGAACTGTCCGCTGTCTGCGAACAGGTATCGGGCTATCGTGGATTTGAAATTCCTTTAGACGGACTCGACAATTTTTCATTCCTTCATTTTGCAACAGGGAGTTTGCCGGAGCAAAATCTTGAAGATCTTAGAAGAGAAGTCAGCGAAAATGTGGTGTTGATTCCTGTGGCGCAACAAAAAGGACGACAGTCGATTTTCGCGATAACAACCCGTCACGACGGATCTGCATTGGAAAGAGCTTTGCAGCAGGCCGGTTTTCAGCGCGAGGCGCTTCCTGTAGTTGAAGGCGCAACAGTGGATGGACTATCTGAAGAAAGAGAGAAGGATAAAGGGCAATTAGCAGAGGAACTGGAGAAATTGAAGGGCAGGCTGAAGGAGATGGTAGCCGAGTTTGCACCTCCCCTTATTGAGATTGAAGAACTTGCAGATACGGAATATAAGCTTTTGGACGCAAGCCAGAAGTTTTCACGCACAGAAGCCTCTGTGCTGATTGCGGGATGGGTTCCAGCCGTCGATATGGCGGTTCTGGAAAAGTGTATAGGTGAGATCACGGGCGGACGGTATATTATTCAGGCTACCCTTCCGGATAATTCATCAGAAGAGCAGGTTCCTGTTCTTCTGAGGCACTCGCGCCTGCTGCGTCCCTTCGAAATGCTGGTTTCAACATACGGCCTTCCGAATTACCGGGAGCTGGAACCGACACTCTTTGTTGCGCTTAGTTATATAGTAATGTTCGGAATGATGTTCGGCGATGGAGGGCACGGGATGGTACTTGCCGCCTGCGGTTTGATTGCTTTGCTTGCTGGCCGTTCCCGGAATATTCAGGATATTGGCGTGCTCCTTCTTTTCGGGGGTTTGTCCAGTACCATCTTCGGTGTAGTCTACGGGAGTTACTTTGGTAT
>Ga0351906_1155_pt1 | contig 13830 bp, 9 predicted proteins | sample BONcelHT113001E5_FD_206866 | JGI IMG/M metagenome (GOLD analysis project Ga0351906, IMG submission 206866) | Enriched cells from coal bed in the Powder River Basin, Montana, United States - BONCAT cells T11 rep1 HSBNCT.T11.300.1.E5 ... | reverse complement strand
CGCAAGGGCCGAGCTGCGGGAAACCCTTGGGTTCATCTCAATAATTGTCATTCTGCCCGTATCAGGATGCACGGCAAACTGGATATTGGAACCTCCTGTTTCAACGCCTATCTCCCTTATGATTTTGATGGCGGCATCTCTCATGATCTGATATTCTTTATCCGTCAAAGTCTGCGCCGGGGCTACGGTAATGCTGTCGCCTGTGTGCACGCCCATGGCGTCAAAGTTCTCAATGGAACAAATAATGACAACGTTGTCTTTTTTGTCCCTCATGACTTCAAGTTCATATTCTTTCCAGCCTATGACGGATTCCTCTAAGAGAATTTCACTGGTCATACTGCTTTCAAGGCCTCTCAAGGCGAGGGTATTAAATTCTTCAATATTGTACGCGACAGCCGCGCCTGTGCCTCCGAGAGTAAAGCTCGGTCTTATAATGAGCGGGAAGCCTATTTCTTTGGCCACCTTTTTCGCCTCATCCATGTTGTGGGCGATACCGCTTCCCGGCACTTCAAGACCGATATTTTCCATGGCAGCCTTAAAATCTTCCCTGTTCTCAGCTTTTTTAATGGCCTTATAATCGGCGCCTATAAGCTCAACATTATATTTTTCGAGGATGCCCCTCTCTGAAATGATCGTGGCAAGATTAAGAGCTGTCTGGCCGCCGATAGTGGGAAGGATTGTATCAGGTCTTTCAACTTTAATTATCTCTTCAAGTATCTCCGGTGTAAGCGGCTCAATGTAAACTCTGTCCGCCATATCAGGGTCTGTCATAATCGTAGCGGGGTTGCTGTTAACGAGAATTACCCTGTAACCTTCCTCTCTCAGTGCTTTACATGCCTGACTTCCTGAATAATCGAATTCACATGCCTGACCGATAACAATCGGGCCGGAGCCTATTATAAGTATACTTTTTATGTCTGTTCGTTTTGGCATATATCCTCTATTTTCTGGGGCTCACGTCGCCCCCTCCACCGGCTAAGCCGTTGGAGCCTCCCCTTCTCGCACACTGTGTGTGCTATTTATCGCACTGACGCTTATGTGCGCTGGGCTTGCGCCTGTCCCCTCTTAACTTCCCGTATAAACGTAGGATGTCCGCTCACTTATGTTCGCTGGGACGTCCGCTTACGCTTGGACGTAGATGCTTTCACGTCCTACGTCCGAAGGAGCGAAGCGACTGCGCGTCCTACGTCCCACGGCAGCTTGCCCCTGCCGGTTCATCTTTTATCCCTGAACTTTTCCATCATATCCGTAAATTTTGCAAACAAACCGTATGCATCATGAGGCCCCGGTGATGCTTCAGGGTGGTACTGGACAGAGAAGGCAGGGTAAGTCTCATGTTCCAGGCCTTCAATCGTATTGTCGTTCAGGTTGATATGTGTTGCCTTTACAGGTTCCGTTTTTATGGAATCAATATCGACGGCGAACCCGTGATTTTCTGAAACTATGTAGACCTTTCCTGTTTCCAGGTCTTTTATGGGTTGATTTGCGCCGCGGTGACCGAACTTGAGTTTGTATGTCTTCCCTCCGTACGCGAGGCCGAGCAATTGCTGACCGAGACAGATGCCGAAGACAGGGATTTTGCCTATAAGCTTCTTTATTTCCTCTATAGCATAAGGCACACCTTCAGGGTCGCCGGGGCCGTTTGAAAGGAGCACCCCGTCAGACTGCATGGCAAGTATATCTTCTGCAGATGTATTTGCAGGGACGACCGTTACACGGCAGCCTGCTTCGTTGAGTATTCTCAAAATATTCATTTTAACGCCGAAGTCCATGACAATGACTTTTAGCAGTGAACGGTGAATAGTGAACGGTGAATAGTCCGACCCTTGAACTTCTTTTTTATCATCAAAAATATAGGGTTCCCTGCAGGTTACTTCCTTAACAAGGTCTCTGCCGACTATGCCCTTTGATGCCATTGCTTTTTTTACAAGACTTTCGGGGTCTGAATCTATGGTGGAGATGATGCCTTTCATTGCGCCCCTGACCCGTATATGCCTTGTAAGCGCGCGGGTATCAACTTCTTCTATGGCTAATATATTATGTTTTTGAAGGTAGTTTGCAATATTGTCCTGAGACCTGTAGTTGCTCGCGATCTTGCTTAATTCTCTGACAATGAAACCTTCCACTTTCGGGCTGTCGGATTCAATATCGTCTTCATTTACGCCATAGTTGCCTATAAGGGGGTAGGTCATGGTAACGATCTGCCCTTTATATGAAGGGTCTGTCATAATTTCCTGATAGCCAGCCATGCTGGTGTTAAAAACTATTTCTCCTTCTCTTTCGCCTTCTACACCGCAGCTCCTGCCTTCAAATATTGTTCCGTCCTCAAGGGCAATGAACGCCTTTGCCGCTTTCATTTTTCCCCCTTGCAAGCTTCTACGCATATGCCGCAGATATGATGGCCGAGATTTCTTTTGTTTTTGAATTGAGTCAGCATTTCGTAACATCCTTTATGGTCAAATAAGGATTGAGTATCTTTTATCGATCCGGCAGGACATTTGTCGATACATGCCTTGCAAGCCCCGCAATCTCTGTCAAGCGGTTTGTCCGGTGCAAGGGGCATATCCGTAAGAACTGTATTGTACCTGACCCTGGCTCCGAAAACAGGATGTATGAGGAGATTATTTCTGCCTATCCATCCTGTGCCGGATAAAGCCCCTATATGTCTGTGAGAGATATGTCCCTTCTGGTTCCGCCAGTCTATAACCTGAGAAGCGCCGAAGGGTAAAGCCCTGTAACCTTTTTTTTCAATCTCCTTTGAGAGCAGATATGCGATCATATCGAGCCTGTAATTCAACTGCCGGTAATGATGGAGATAGAGGGGGTTAGGCCCATCCGTTACGGTATCCAGAATGCCTTTTGACAATACAAGTCCAAAAGAGACGGCAAACGGTAACCTTTGTTTTATGGAATCTTCCAGGCCTACCAGTTCTTTTTCATATAGCGACATATCCCCGATACCGAATGTATCCGTTCCAAAATCTCTTAGCCATGTTTTTATAATGTTGTTGTTTTCCAAAAGAACCTCTATTTACCGTTTAAGCTGTTCAAGCCGTTTAAATGGTTCAAACAATTCAAACAGCTTAAACGGTTTAAACAAATTGAAGGGTTTGAACGGTTCATCTAATCGACCCTGTCTTTTTCAAATGTATCATTAACGCTGTTATGGCTGCCGGTGTAATGCCCGGAATCCTGGATGCCTGGCCTAAGGTAAAGGGTATGATCTTTGATAGTCTTTCCACTACCTCCAACGACAAGCCGGAAATATCGCTATAAGCGGTGTCACTGGGGATTTTAATGTTTTCAAGCCTCTTTGTCTTTTCTATCATTTCAAGCTGTCTTTCCATATAACCCCGGTATTTTATATCCAATTCCACCTGATATGCAACATCTTCTTCCAAGCCATTGAAGGACGGCTCTATCCGCTTAATGTTTTCCATGGTTACTTCCGGTTTTTTGAGAAGTTCTTCAAGGGTAAGGGGGTTTTTTATGCCTTCAAAGCCATTGTTTTTTAATATTTCAATCGTTTCAGTGGTGGGCTTAAGTCTTATTGACTGCAACACCTCATGTGTTTTGTTGATCTTCTTCTTCTTTTCCATTACATTTTTATAACGCTCTTTGTTCACAATTCCTGCGGCATAGCCTTTTTCCGTTAGCCTCAGGTCCGCATTGTCCTCTCGCAGCAAAAGCCGGTATTCAGCCCTTGATGTAAACATCCGGTATGGTTCGTCAACCCCTTTTGTTACCAGGTCATCTATCATAACGCCGATGTATGCTTCGTCCCTGTTAAGGCAGAAAACTCCCTTATCTTTAACCTTCAATGCGGCATTAATACCTGCCATCATGCCCTGGGCTGCCGCTTCTTCATAGCCTGTTGTCCCGTTTATCTGACCAGCGTGGAAGAGGTTGCTGATAAGTTTCGTTTCCAGAGTGGCATAGAGTTGTGTGGGATAAATAAAGTCATATTCTATCGCGTAACCGGGTCGTGTAATCTCCACATGTTCAAGGCCGTTTATGCTCCTGAGCATCTTTACCTGTATATCAAGAGGGAGGCTTGTGGAAAGCCCGTTCGGGTAATATTCCGTTGTATCGAGCCCCTCAGGCTCGATAAATATGCGGTGACGCTCTTTGTCATGAAATCTTACTATTTTGTCTTCAATGGAAGGGCAGTACCTGACGCCTGTGCCTTCAATTATTCCTGTATAGAGGGGTGATCTGTCGAATCCTGACCTGATTGCGTCATGGGTTTTTTCGTTTGTGTATGTAAGCCAGCAGGGAACAAGTTTATTATGGACTGCCCGCGTCAGGAAGGAAAAAGGCTGTGGAGGGTTATCGCTATGCTGCGGCTCAAGTTTTGAAAAGTCTATTGTCCTTCCGTCAAGCCGGGGGCATGTCCCTGTTTTGAGACGTCCTATATCAAAACCAAGCTCCTTGAGACACAGGGAGAGGCCGACAGAAGGGAAATCCCCCATTCTTCCCGCCTCGAAATGTTCCAAACCAACATGAATAAGTCCTCTTAAAAATGTTCCTGCTGTGATAACAACGGTTTTACTAAAGAATTTTTCTCCCCACTGTGTTTCAACACCAACAACCGTATTCCTGTCAATCAGGAGTTTTTCTACAATGTCCTGGCGTAAAGAGAGATTATCCTGCTCTTCCAGCACCTTTCTCATCCTCAGGGCATATTTCATTTTGTCTGCCTGAATGCGGGTAGCCCGGACAGCAGGCCCCTTTTTCATATTGAGGACGCGGAACTGAATACCTGTGGCGTCAATATTCTTGCCCATCTCGCCATCCAGAGCGTCCACCTCTTTCACGAGATGTCCCTTGCCAAGTCCGCCAACGGCAGGGTTGCATGACATGAATGCTATATGATCCAGATTGGATGTTAAAAGAAGGGTCTTTACACCCATACGCGCAGAAGCAAGCGCGGCCTCACAGCCTGCATGACCTGCACCGATTACGATAACATCAAGATTGTCCATGGTATTCCAAGGTAAAACTCCTGTAGGATTAAAACAGTCTAAGTTTAGCAGAAATAGCACGTTTTTTCCACAGGTTATTGAACAGAAAGGCTGTTGTCCAGGATGACCGCAAACAATATTTTTTTAATGAGCAAACTGTTCTTGCTGTGGTGCGCCCATTAACTACCGGTACTATTTGAAGGTCATACAGCAAATACCCTGCTTTCTTAAGCAATATTAGACTCTTCATTGATACTTTTCAACAAAATATGTTCATAACATGTTAAAAAGCTATAAAAAATACTCTGTAACATGCCAGAATTATACAATATTATACCTTATCACCTGCCTTGCCTGTTTCTTAAATATCCTTGAAATTATTGACTATATGATATTGTTCCCAAGACAAACCTGCTATTTTTCCTATTATATTTTGCCTTGCAATATCTGAACGTTAGAGTTGTCCTGATTTTCACAAAGCGCATAATGTTGCCAGGTAAGGATTTATGGGGCAACAAAAGAAAGGAATGATATTTTTTATTTTTTTAGAGGTTTAAATATTTGTTGAATCTGAACCATTATGTATTAAAAGCAATTTTTGCGCTCTCGATAATTTCTTTATCTGCGCCTCCCGCCTCAAGGCCTCAGACAGTGTCGGATAGCTTTCAATATAAACGACCTTCACCGGGCGGCGTCCCCTTGTGTATCTGGCGCCGGCTCCGGTATTGTTATGTTCATGAATTCGTTTTTCCATCTTATTTGTGCAACCGGTATAGAGGGTTTTGTCGCAACACTCCAGGATATAGACATAGCATGTGGTTGTATTCATATAATCAAAGTCTTGACATGTTCCTGTTTTAAGATATTATGTATAACATCATTGGAAAATATTTAACAGCCCCTTGTAAATGGGATGAGAAAAATGAATTACCCCGCGGTAAGTTGTGCGGGGCAACCATTTCGAAGCAAGCTTCGGGGTATGAATTCGCGGGGCAATCAATGCCAATAAGGGAAAAAGGCAAAATGAAAAGAATCACAGCGTATTTCATTATACTATTTTTTGTCTGCGGCCATGCTTTCGCGAATGTTTCCCGGATATATACAGACCATTCTTTTAGCGGAAACATTAAACCAATAAAACCAGCCGGTCAGTTAAAGTTGTTCAGGGAAGATATAAAGGTAATTTTCCCAATAATAGGTGCAGACAACGCTTCCCTTGAAAAGAAAATAGATATGCATATCTCTTATATTATTGAAAACCGGTCAGATTCGGCGATGGAGATACCGCTGCAATTCCTTGGAATAGATGTGAGCAATCCGCTTATACTGCTCAATGAAAAATCCCTGACCTATGGGCTCGTTAAAGACCTTCAAACAGAACGGGAATTCCTCGGCAGGATTACCGAACACAGGCATCAATGGAATAAGCCTCAATATGAACAGTATTTCATGTATCTTGATTATGTAAATTCCGGAAAAAAGACAATAAGAAGCGCCTCACTTATTCACATGACGCTGCCGGAATTTATAAAAACCGCTCAGAGCGTTGAAAATTTGAGTGATATATTTCCGGGGATGGGAAAATTAAACATTATTCACTTTAATGTTAAGCTGTTACCGGGAAAAAATAATCTTACCATTAAATATGGGCAGGGAATGTATGTTGAGGGGCGGACATCTTATGTCGGCGGCCCTGTATTCCGATGCGGATTTGAATATCTCCTGTATCCGGCCTTTACCTGGGAGATGCACCCTGATTTTGAGCTTTCCGTATCTGTATCATTGCCTGATTTCATAAAAAATGGATGGTTATGGGACAGCAGGGTTACCCCGATATATGAAAGCAACCTGACATTTTATAAGACGTACAACCCTGAAACTCATACAACAACATATAGGTCTTTGAACAGGAGTTTTCCCTCATCCGTATTTGCCTTTATTGTGCGGAAGGATGTGAAGGAAGAGCCGTCCCGGTAACATAAGCCGTTACTGTGCTGTTGCTTTTCTCATGTTCTTATTCATCGTTTCCCTGCACATCTCCGACTGACAGGAAAGCAGCCCCATTTTGTATAATTCAACTGCATCATCCTTTTTCCCTGACTTTTCAAGGGTTGCTCCCATCTCCTCCAGTATCAGGTAATTGAGGCCTTGCGAATCGACACATGCGCCATCTTTCACTATCCTGACATCAGCACTGCCGGCAGCAAAATCGCCTTTAAGATAATAGATCTGAGCACGGGAAATATAGGTCCCGCAGAGGTTTTTATCCATATCCAGGGCCCAGTTCACTAATTTCAAAGCTTCGTCAAAGTTTTTTTTCTTTGCTGCCTGATATGCGGCAATCCTGTATTCCATGATAAATTCCTTTCGTATAACGCCCAGGTTGTCACCCTCGCAAGTTTCCTTTATAATTACAGGCATATTTCCTTGCTTGAGAATAAAACGATCACCAGGCAGAAGAGAGCCGTCCACAGAGATGGTTTTCTTTTCGTAAGAAGCAAGGTCAATATTTTGACCTATCCGCATAGGGTATGCCTTAACCGGTTTACCTGTTTGAGAATCAAAGGAGATACTGAAGAATCTGTTGCCGATAACACAACCGGTCAGTGTTTTTTCTACAGGCATTGATCCTGTTGCATTTGAGGGGATCAAAAGAGGAACAGCCAGACACAGGATAATAAACAGCGCTGTTGATGTAATCGTCTTTAATCTGCAAATAAAATATTTTGCCATCTTCGTCCTCCTGTCATTGAATCCTTACTGCCCTTTAAGTCTAAACTATTTGACGGGAAGTGTCTCTCATATATTGACCGGGTGCGCACAAGGATTTGTTCTCTATGCTGCCCTGCGGTTCCCCGGCAATTCAGTATCCTGACTCCTGATTTTAGCTTGAAAATGAATCGAAATTGTTGGAGAATCTGGACAAGTGAAAAGGAATAAGATTGGCTTGTACCGGGATTGCAAAGGAGTAAAAAGATTCTTGCTTTTCTGAGGACTTATTGGAAGAAAAAAAACAAACTCTTGAATCATCCTTGGAATACCTGAAGAATGCAGGGGCAGGGGAGCAGCGTTCCCTGTCTCGCTCAGAGACTGCAGAATCAGTTCCCTTCATGGTTGTTGAGCCTGTAGAGACGTTTGTCGGCAGGGAGAAGGACCTTAAAGAGCTTCACCGAATAATAGTGGACCGGGGGGTAGGAGCTATAACGGGCACGTCAGGGTTGGGCGGCATAGGCAAGACAGAGCTTGCCCGCATGTACGCAAAGAGGTATAAGGCCGATTACCCTGATGGAATATTCTGGGCTTCGCTCAGGGGCGGTAAGTGGCAGGAAGAAGGGCGAAGGATTTTTGAAGCTCTTTATCCCGGAACAGATATTGCCCCTTTTTTCGACAATGCAAAGGCAAAGGATGAGGTCTGTAATCGGCTCAACCGGAAAAGTGCCCTGCTGGTGATCGACAATGTCAATGAGGCTCATGAGATCATCAGACCCGACTGTTCGGTTCTTGTTACGACAAGAGAAAGAAGTATCTTCAATATAATATCCCGAATAGCCGTCAAGGAACTCGACAGGCTTTCCGTGGATGACGGTGTAAAACTTCTCATGAAAGTTCTGGGTAAGGCCCGTGTTGCGCGGGACTCCTCCGGAGCATCCGGTATTGTTGAGATTCTTGGAGGCATGCCGCCGGCACTTGATATTGCAGTTCGTCACCTGGAATCTTTTCCTGACCTTAGTTTTACTGATTACATTGGTCAAATAAGGGAGAAGATTGAGGAACTGAAGATAAAAGACAGCGAAGACAAAGAGGTTGTTGTTTCTCTGGAACTGAGTCTGAAGGGATTTGAAAGTATTCCTCATGGAGCGGAATGCATAGGGCTATTCGAGGCTGCCGGTGTCTGTGTTGAGTCAGGTTTTACATCCCAGACCCTGATGGAGACTGCAGGCCTTGGCGGAATGGATCGGGGAGCCGTGGAAAAGCTTTGCCGTAGTGCGCTCCTGCAATTTGACCGGAGGTCTCTGCGCTACAGCATGCATCCACTCCTGAGGCAATTGTCTGAAGCGAGGCTTAAAATGGATGAGAGCAGGGAACTTTATTACAAAGAAAACCACTGTACGCATTTCCTGCATTTCTCCCAGGCTCACAAAAACAGTCCGGACATGCTTATTTCCGAAAAGGATGGATTGCGGCAGGCCATGATCCAGACCCGTCATACAGGGAAAACAGATGAACTGCTTCTTATTTTCTTTGAATGTATGATCCAGCCTTTTTGGCAACACATTGCCGGTAATGACTATGAGGGAGCCATCAGGTACCTTGTAATGATAGACCTGATTGATATGAATAACCCGGTGCCGGTAATGACTGATTTGATTTCAATTCTCCAGGTCCTTGCTCAGAATCAGGCCGTCCTGCAGGAGTCTTCCTGCGCCTGGGTTTATATGAGCCTTGGCAGCGTGTATATTTGTCTCGGCGAGTACCGTGAAGCAATCGGTTTCTATGAAAAGGCCCTGGAAATGTATAATCGGATCGGTGATGCACGAGGTGAAGGTAATGTGCTTGGCAGCATTGGTATTGCCTGTGCAGATCTTGGCGAGTACCGTGAAGCAATCGGTTTCCATGAAAAACAATTGAATATAGCCCGCCGTATCGGGGACATGCAGAGCGAAGGCAACGCGCTTGGCAACATTGGCATCGCTTATACAAATCTTGGCGAGTACCGCAAAGCAATAGGTTTCTTCGAAAAACAATTAGAGATAACCCGCAGAACCGGTGACGCAGGAGGCGAAGGCAACGCTCTCGGGAGTATTGGTGCTGCCTGTGTTGATCTTGGCGATTATCGCAGGGCAATAGGTTTCTACGAAAAACAATTAGAGATAACCCGCAGAATCGGTTATGCACGAGGCGAGGGTGATGCGCTTAATAGTATCGGTATTTCTCATGCAGTGCTTGGTGAGTACTACAAGGCTATTGGTTTCTATGAAAAAGCTCTGGAAATATACAATCAGGCCGGGGAGCTACGAGGCGAAGGCAACACTCTCGCCAACATGGGTATTACCTACGGGAAAATGGGTACACATGTAAGAGCCCATAAATGTTTCGAAGCAAGCAACGTAATTTTTCGTGGTCTGGGGTCAGAGGATGTGGTGGCTGAGATTGAGGAGATGATGAAGAATACAGAGTGCTGGCTTCTGAGAAACGGCGTTGTAATAGCAAAAAAGAAAAAGACGGCGCTAAGCCCTCTGTCCAGCGGATTACAGGGCAATGAAAATGATATTTTTGGAAAAGAGAATAATAACGATATTGGCGGATAAGAAGGTACTGAAAAGGAAAATATTTTGAAGATGTTTAATACTGCCTTGTTCACAAAAGAATCAATATAATTTGGAGGAAATATGTCTATAGTTGTCATTGATCTGGAACGCTGCCGCAAGGACGGCCTCTGCGCAGGCATTTGCCAAAAGGTGCTGTCATGGGAAGGAAAAGGTTCAGTACCGGAAGTTGCACATGTTGGGTCATGCAATTCCTGCGGTCATTGTGTTTTAATATGCCCCTCAGGAGCTATCCGTCAGATTGACTGTCCGCCGGAAGGCATACATCCTGTACAGCCAAATCTCATGCCTTCCTATGAGCAGGTACGGGAAATGATCGTGTCAAGACGTTCAACAAGGACTTTTAAGAAAAGACCGGTTGAGAAGGAGATTGTTGAGAAGGTAATTGACGGCGCGCGATTCGCGCCAAGTGCTAAAAATTCACAGAGCACCGGGTTCATAGTTGTTCAGGATAAAACGCTTCTTAGCGCAATAGCTTCCAGCACGGCAGAATGGCTCGGTAAAGCGGCAAAAAAATTGAAAAACCCTGTATGGAGAAAACTTTATCTTATGCGGGAATCACAGGATGCTGAAGCAGTTGCACGATGGGTGGGCCAGTTCGAGCTTATCTTGGAGAAGATGCGCCGGGATATAGATCTGGTTCTTTTCGAAGCGCCGGCACTACTCTTGTTCCATGCGGACAGCACAATCCGTTTTGCCAATGAAAACGCCAACCTTGCTCTCCAGAACGCCACGTTTGTCGCTTCTTCTCTCGGGCTCGGCAATTTTTATACAGGTTACGTGGTTCTGGCCTGCAATAACGATAAAACCATACCAAAACTTCTCGAACTTCCCGGAAAGCATAAAATATATGCCGGACTGGCCCTTGGATATCCTGAAATAACATTTTCACGATGGATTGATAGAAATCCTGCCAATATTACATGGATGTAAATGCTATAATTTCTGCCTGTTGCAGGCGGTATAATGAACTGCCAGCCATATTGTTTTCTCACGGCTGTCTGTCCATTCAACCCTGTGCATGGTATGCGCGGGAATAAGAAGGTAATCTCCGGGTTTCAAGACCCTTATTTCCTTCTGACTCTTAAATGATAAACCGGCGCTGCCGGTAAGCATAACAACCCATTCATCCCTTTCCTGATTATACCATTCCCCGACAGGTGTTGACTGGCCCGTAGAGATAATTTTTTCGATTTTGATATGTTCCTTGTCCAATAAAGTTTCAAAGACTTCTTCCGGGATGGGGCCCTGAATATGGGCAAAAATGTTTTTAATTTCCATTGCAGTCATTTACAAATGCGGGATCAGCTTTTTTAAAGCCTCATCCAATTCTTCCATTTTGTAGGGCTTGACTACAGCGCCTTTAAACCCATGCTCTTTGAAATTATCTATAATGGGATCATCCGTGTACCCTGAAGCGACGACTGCCTTCACGTAAGGGTCTACAGAGAGCAACTCGGAAAGGGCCTCTTTCCCTCCCATGCCCCCTTGGACGGTAAGGTCAAATATTACCGCATCAAAGGGAGAACCGAGTTCCCTTGCCTTTTTATAAATTTCTATCGCCTCTCTGCCGTCTTCCGCGCATATTACTTCATAACCGAGTTCAATAAGCATACTGCTTGTAACAAACCTTACTTCCTCAACATCATCCATTACAAGAATCTTTCTCTTTATGGGGAGGACTTTTTCCGTATAAATTCCTTCCGGTTCTTTTTTGTAGGCAGGCAGGTATATATAAACGGTTGTTCCCACCCCCAGAACAGATTCAAGTAAAATATATCCGCCATGCTTCTTTATTATTGAATATGAAACGGAAAGGCCAAGCCCCATACCTTTTTGAACTCCCAGACCTTTTGTGCTGAAATAAGGATCAAATATCTTACCGAGGTGTTCCTCTTTGATCCCCGTGCCTTTATCCTCTATGGAAATTTTTACGTAATCACCATGAGGCAGCGGAATGTTGTCTCTTTGGGTAATAACGACATTGTCGGCCCGTATTGTGATTACTCCGCCTGCCTGCATGGACTCTCTCGCGTTATTAATGATATTGTGAATAACCTGGCGAAGCTGAACTTCATCAGCATGTATGGGGTGGAGATTACTTTCGGATAAAATATATTTGCATTTAATACGAGAACCGCTCAGCACAAACCGGGCAGTATTCTTTATCAAAGGTGCGATCCCTATGATCTTTTTCCAGGGTTCTCCGCCTCTGGAAAACGTAATAAGCTGCTGTGTCAGATCTTTTGCAGCGATGGATGCGTTTTCAGCGTCTGATAACCTTTCTACAGCCTTATTGTCCGGATTCAAATGCATCTTCGCAAGGGATATATTGCCCATGATAACCATGAGGAGATTATTGAAATCGTGGGCTATGCCGCCTGCAAGCGTGCCTATGGACTCAAGATTTTTAGATTTTACAAGTTCTTCTTCCATACGTTTACGGTAAGTTATATCCCTGACTATGCATTGCGTAAAAACATTGTCTTTAAATTTAAAGAGATTGATGTTTACTTCCGCATCAAATAGAGTCTCGTCATGCCTTAAATGCTTCCAATCAAAAAATTGCGGTTCGCCATGAAGTGCGTTGTTTATCTTTTCAATAGACTTTTCCTTGGAATCTCTTCCATCCGGCTGTAAAGGCGGCGAAAGATCGGACATTGTCTTTCCGATGGTCTGCTCAGTTGTGTAACCGAACATCTCCAGCGTTTTATTGTTGCAGTCTACAATTGTATCCCCATCCAATAAAAAAATGGCATCACTTGCCAGATCAAACAATGTGCGGAATTTTGCTTCATTTTCTTTCAGCAATTCTTCCGCGTTTTTGCGTTTCGTAATATCACGGACATACTCTATTACACCCTTCATCTCACCTGTGCTCATATCTACAAGAGGAAAAGTAAAGAGATCAAGCCATATTATCGTCTCTCCACCGATGCTGCGCTTCGACATTATCTCATGGGCAGGTTTGCCGGTTTCTAATGTCCTTATGCCGGGACAGGTTTCACAGGACTCTTTCTGGTTATGATAGGCCTCGTAACACTTTTTTCCGATAAGGGGCAGGTTTTGTGAATAGTACCGATTCATTGTGGGGTTAACGCGAACAATATTGAAGTTTTTATCGATAACGCTGATGCCGTCCTGTACGCTTGAAAATATATTCGATAAAAAGCGCTCGCCCTCTCTGAGTTTGTCCTCCATCAGCTTCCGTTCTGTTATATCGATAATAATCGATTTATAGCAGATGTTATTTCCCTGTTCATCAACCAGAGATGATGTATGGTCTTCAAACCAGCGGTATTCATCTGATTTTGTTTTTAAACGATATTGTTGAATAAAGTCCTGCATACCCTTTTGCCTGTATGAGGCGTATTCGGCGTTGAGACGAGGCAAATCCTCGGGGTGTGTTATGTTCGACAGGAGAACAGGGTCTGAAATAAATTCTTCAACTGTATAACCGAGAATTTTTTGGACATTATCTGAAATGAAATTAACAGAACGATCCGGGACAGCGTTCCATAGAAAGGCAAGAACAGGTG
>Ga0351906_1192_pt1 | contig 13915 bp, 12 predicted proteins | sample BONcelHT113001E5_FD_206866 | JGI IMG/M metagenome (GOLD analysis project Ga0351906, IMG submission 206866) | Enriched cells from coal bed in the Powder River Basin, Montana, United States - BONCAT cells T11 rep1 HSBNCT.T11.300.1.E5 ... | reverse complement strand
TAAAACCAGCGGTGATATACAAAGGTTTTGCGCCTGATACGGCAACATCATTTACTGTACCGCAAATTGCCAGCCGGCCTATATCACCACCCGGGAAGAATACCGGTTTTACGATATGCGCGTCAACTGATACAACCAGTTTACCGTCACTATTTGATGGAAGTATTGCAAAGTCATTTCCGGAATTCAAAGCAGGATTTGAAAATGCGGGTTGAAAAATATCACGGATCAGATCAGCCGTCATCCGGCCCCCGCTTCCGTGACCCATGACGATCTGGGAACGGGTAGTAATAGGCAGTGGGCAAACAGGGCCTTCAATCGAAGGAAGATCAACTGGCATTTTTCTTCTCCGAAATCCCTGTTCTGGTACGGCCGTACCGTAAATAAGCCGCGCACGCTCCTTCAGAAGAGACCATCGTTGCTCCGAGAGGGTGGTCTTGAGTGCATAGAGTCCCGAACGCCGGGCAATCAGTGGGTTTTTTATTACCCTGAAGAATCTGGCCGGCAATGCAGATTTCAGATTCCTTCGTTTTGATTTCTCCGACGTCAAATCTGGTTTCAGCATTATATTCAGAAAATTCTTTGCGCAAACCAAGCCCGCTCATTGGAATCAGCCCAATTCCCCGCCACCCGCGGTCACAAGGTTCAAATACGGTCTTGATCATTTCCTGGGCTGCAATATTACCTTCACGGGTGACATATCTTCGATAGGCATTTTCAACTTCATGTGACCCCTTTTCCAACTGTCTGACAGTCATCAATATGCCTTCAACTAGGTCAAGGGGCTCAAAGCCTGTGACTACAATCGGGATTCTATATAGATTTGATATTGCTGGGTATTCCCAGAAGCCCATAACAGAACAAACATGTCCCGCGGCGAGAAAACCCTGTACCCGGTTCATTGGCGAGCTGAGAATGGCGTGCATAGCCGGAGGAACGCAAACCTGGGAGACCAGAACGGAATAGTTCTTTAAACCCAATGCCCTTGCCTGGATGACACTCATCGCGTTGACTGGAACAGTGGTTTCAAATCCGATGGCGAAAAATACAACTTGTTTATCAGGATTTTCTTGAGCGATACGTACCGCGTCTAAAGGAGAATAAACAATTCGAACCTGGCCTCCTGAAGCCTTTATACTAAACAGGTCCTGGGTTGATCCAGGAACGCGCATCATATCTCCAAATGTTGTAAAAATGACATTGTCCATAGAAGCTATGGCCAACCCTTTATCGATCTGTTCAAGCGGGGTGACACAAACAGGGCATCCCGGACCATGAACAAGTTCAATTTTTTCAGGCAATAATTCATCGAGACCGGATCTTAATATAGCGTGGGTTTGACCCCCGCAAATTTCCATTAATGCCCAATTTCTCGTGGTAATCCGGTGGATTTCCTCAATACCTGCCTTTACAAGGTCCGCGTTTCGGAACTGGTTGAGCATTCCAAAAGTGTCAGAGGCCACTAATAGCTCCACCATCCATTGCGTCTTCTATCTCTCCCAATTCGCGGAGGGCATCCAGCGTTTCTTGAGCTTCTTCCTCGCTGAGAACATTCAGGGCAAAACCTGCATGAACAATTGTAAAATCTCCAACTTTTGCATCGGGTAACGCTTGTAAACAAGCTTCCCTTGTGACACCACCAAAATCGATCTTACACATACGCATTCCCGCGGTGTCGTATATATCAACTATCCTACCTGGAACTGCTAAACACATTTTTGCCTCCTATTGCCTAATTCTTGCAGCCACAATCGATTGACCAAGAGATATACAGGCATCATTTGTGGGTATTTTTTTATGAACAAGAACCTGGAATCCTTTTTTCATTAATTTTTCCACAGTTCTGGAATATATGAACATGTTTTGCCATACACCGCCACTCAACGCTACGGTATTCAAACCTGTTTCCAATTGAATTACTTCACTTATTTGAATGCACATTTGGACAATTGAGTTATGAAATTTCGCGGCAATGATTGGTTTCGAAATATTGGTTTTTATATCAGTCATAATTTTGTGAAAAGTTTCCGAAGTCTCAATCATATCCGCGCTGAGAGAAAATGGATACATTCCGTTTTCATTTGGATCACAAAGGTTTTCCATTTCAATGGCTGCCTGACCTTCATAGTTGACTTGCTGCCGTACACCAAGTAGGGAAGCAACTGCATCAAACAACCGGCCCATGGATGTTGTTGCAGGCGAATTGATTTTTTTCTTGATTTGGGCATGAATAATTTCAATCTCTTTTTCTGCAAAAAACTTGACTGGTGGGAGCGAATGATCCCATTCAATCCCGTATTGTGCCAGAAGAGCAAGCGCGGTCCTGGCAGGGTAGTGGACAGCCCTGTCACCACCGGGTAAGAGAAATTCATTTAAGTGGAAGCGCCGATTAAAAGTGGTATAACCTCCAACTAAAACCTCTCCACCCCAAATAGTTCCATCGGTTCCCAATCCAGTTCCATCAAAGGTTAGTCCAATAACAGGATCATCCGATTCCCAGGAGTTTTCCACAAGGCAGGCTGCAAGGTGAGCGTGATGGTGCTGTACCTGGACAAGCGGTAAATTTTCCGAGCGACTTCGTTCCATAGCGTATCGTGTGGAAAGGTAATCCGGATGTAAATCGCAGACAATAATTTCCGGTTTTACTCGAAAAAGGTTTTCAAAGTGAATAATACCTTCTTCGAACGATTGTAGTGTTTCATAATTTTCGAGGTCGCCAATATAATGGCTGTGAAAAGCGTACGCATCCCGCGTTAGGGTGAAATGGTTTTTCAATTCCGCGCCTACAGACAATATCGACGGAACGTCAAATGGCAACAAGATTGGGTCGGGGGCGAACCCGCGGGATCGGCGGATAAAAACAGCTGTTTGCCCGGCAACCCTCATGACGGAATCATCAACACGAACATGTATATCCCGGTTGTGAGTTAGGAAACCATCAGCGAGAGGGGACAATCTTACTTGCGCGTCGTGGTCAAGGTATGCAATTGGTTCTTCACTGATATTTCCGCTGGTCATTACAAAAACTTCAGGAAAGTCAGGCTCATTTTCAAGCAATAAATAATGAAGCGGCGTGTAAGGAAGCATGAAGCCAAGCGTTTTCTGCCCTGGTGCGAGGGACTCAGGCAGTGTGCAGTCATCTCGCCTGGTGAGAAGTACGATCGGCCGCTGACGACTTTCGAGTAGTTGCTTCTCTGAACCAGAAACCAGGCAATATTTCTCAATTATTGAAGAGTCTCTGATCATCAGGGCGAAGGGCTTTTCAATCCGTTTCTTACGCCTTCGTAATTCATCCACTGCGCTATGGTTCAATGCGTCACATGCCAGGTGGAATCCACCCAATCCTTTAACAGCAACAATATGCCCATTTCGTAATGCTTCACGGGCAGCTGCCATAGCATCTTTATCTCCATGAATTATGTTTCCAGCAAATATATAGGTTAGGGATGGACCACAAATCGGGCAGGCTGTAGGTTGAGCATGAAAGCGGCGATCCAAGGGGTCATCATATTCATGCTGGCAATCCGGGCACATCGGAAAATCAGTCATTGTTGTAAATGGACGATCGTACGGAATATCCTTTATGATCGTAAAGCGGGGACCACAATTTGTGCAATTAATAAATGGGTATTGATAACGGCGGTTGGTAGGTTCAGACATTTCCGCCAAACAATCAGAACATGTGGAAATATCCGGTGAAACCGGGATGAACTGGTCCGGGTCAGATTCGCTTTCAATTATCGAAAATTGCGTGTAGTGATCAGGTTGACAGGTAGTATGCGTTATTCGGTCAATTCTTGACAGTGGAGGCGGAGATTTTGTTAATTCATCCAGAAACGCGATATTGGATTGGTTTTCACCATGTATTTCTATTTCCACCCCATTTGATGAATTCCTTACCCAGCCGGTTAGTCCATTCTTTTTTGCGAGCTGATATACAAAAGGACGGAATCCAACCCCCTGGACAATCCCTCGTACCTGGATGGCTAAACCGGAAATTTCCTTTGTTTGCATGAATTACTTATTCTTCTTAACCTGGTTTTCCAGCCAGTTCAACCACTCACCAATACCTTCACCGGTTGTGCATGAGACGGGGAATGTGGTCAGTCCGGGGTTTAACATTTGAACACCCTGGGTGAAATACTCAGGTCGAAATTTTATATAAGGCATAAGATCCATCTTATTCAGGATAAGAACGTCAATTCCCCGGTAAATTGCCGGATATTTGTAGGGTTTGTCATCACCTTCAGGAACTGAAGCAATCAAGACATTAATATTTGTACCCAGATCGAAAGCAGCCGGACAAACCAGGTTTCCTACATTTTCGATGATCAAGAGGTCAATTGTTTCCAACGGAAGTTGTTTCATCCCACCTGATACCATTACCGCATCCAGATGGCAGTCTCCGCCGGTATTGATCTGAACAGCGGGCATACCGACTTCGGTGATTTTATCCGCGTCAATAGTTACTGCCGCCGTATCACCCTCGATAACACCGATTTTCATACGGTCTTTCAAACCCTTGATGGTTTCCAGGATCAAACTAGTCTTCCCGGCTCCAGGGGATGCCATTATGTTGATGGAATATACATTCTTACTTGCCAGTAAAGCCCTATTTTGGGCAGCTAATTGGTCATTCGCGCTAAAGATCTTTTCAACAATGGGAACTCTGATCGCGTTCATTATTTCTCACTTTTCAATTTCAATACTATCAACATAGAATTCTTCTCCGGATTGAACAAAAATATCCGGACTGCCGCATTTCGGACAAGGCTGCAACTCGTTGTCAATTTCATATTGGTTTGAACACGTGTAACATGAAATAATCGCAGGGCGACGGTCAAAAACAAGAAGAGCGTCCTGACAAAGGCTGTCTTTACTGATGATGTCCCAATAGAACTGGACAGAATCATCCACCAGGCTGGAGAGACGGCCAATGACGAGGTTGATCTTTGTCACTTTGACCGCATGCGATTCCCTTGCGTACTTATCTGAGATTATAAGGATATTCTCAGTAACAGCTAATTCATGCACAGGTTAATTATATCCGCAACTACCCAATAATGGAGTAATAATATCCTAATTGATTAATTGTTCGTCAGGCTTTCCAACCAATCCCAACCCTTAGTAATTGCGATGGCAGCCAGAAAAGCCGTCTGGGGGGAAAGGTCTTGTGTAAATCCAAAGGAATACCCGCGAACCGAGAGAAGAAATGCCTTTGGTTCTGCTTTATATATCGATTTTGTCAGCGCCAGAACTGTTTCTGCGGGCATATGGTGAGTAAAAGGATTCGTTTGAAACGCGCCGATGACCTCTCCAAATTGGATATCATTGGGAATATTGCCTGTATGCGCGTCTACAAAGCAGATATTCTTATAATTAGCGATTGTTTCCGCGATTTCCGGGTTAAGTTGGAGTTCAAAGATCATATGAGGAAATTCATTCCCTAACGGGAATGGTTCATCCCAAAATTCAGGAATCCTTCTCCCTAGTTTTTGTGAGAGCCCGGCCAGAATATGCCAGGCAACTCCATCATCCTGCCTGTCAGGGTTTCCATATCCAATAAAAAGTGTTGATTCAATGTTCATCTGAATAAATCAAAAGGGCGATGCAGGTGCTTACCGCATCGCCCTTCAGTCCTTATCTATGGATCAATCACGCCTTAGTGTTTGCATGGATTTGCCATCAGTGTCAACGATGTCCACGATCATTGGCATCTGGCCGACAGCATGGGTTGAACATGATAAACAGGGATCATGCGCGCGGACAGCAGCTTCAACCCGATTAAGAAGACCTTCTCGAACTTCATGACCGGATATGTAGGTTTTTGCGACGCTGTCAACTGCGTTACTCATTGCCCAGTTGTTGTGACCGGTGGAAACAATCAGATTTACGCGTTCCAATTGACCATTCTCTTTTGCCCAGTAGTGATGGATCAAGGTACCACGCGGGGCTTCGATAATGCCGACACCGACTCCCTGGAAGTTCTGGTTAGTGTTAAGAATGTCTGTGCTGAAAATATCAGGATCATCCAACAATATTTTTACGCGTTCAATCGCGAATAATGTTTCGATCAAACGGGCATAGTGATAATGAAGGGTATTTTCAACGGGTCTTCCACCACTCAACTGCTTAAATATTTTGTGTTCTTCGTTGGCAAGGGGAGTTTCGATCAAATCAGAGAGATTCAATCGGCCAAGCGGACCAACCCGATAAACACCACCAGGAAAACCTAATTTCTTGTAATACGGGAATTTCAGATACGACCAGTTTTCCACATGTTCGGCAATAATGTCGAGATAATTTTTGCCGTCAAATAATTCGAGTTGTTTTCCGTCCTTGTCCACAAGGCGGATGTTTCCGTCATACAGTTCAAGACCGTTATTTGGTGTAACCAATCCAAAGTATCCAGTCGGGAAAACGCCAAATTTATCAATATCTTCTTTATTGGCAACAGCCCAGTCTTTAATGATCTGGATACCAATCTTCGTTGTTTCTATCTGGGCATCAATATCTTTGAGGATCGCTTCACGTTCAGCAGGCTGGAGAGATTTGTTCACTCCACCGGGAACCGCAAATGTGGGGTGAATACGACGTCCGCCAAGTATGGAGATGATTTCTTGTCCCCATTTACGGAGATTGACTGCTTTGACCGCAAGTTCAGCATTGGCACCAATGATGCCAATAACATTTCGGGTGGCTGGATCGGAATCAAATCCCAACAACAGATCAGGCCCTGCAAGCTCAAAGAAATGCATGCCATGACTTTGAACAATTTGACCCATGTGCATCAATTCGCGCAGAAGAGAAGCAGGTCGTGGAGGCGGGGTACCCATTACGGCATCCCCTGCTTTGGCTGCAGCCAGATGATGGCTAACCGGGCAGATACCGCAGATCCGCGGGGTGATATAAGGCATTTCAAAGACCATTCGGCCTTCACAGAATTTCTCAAATCCACGGAACTCATTTACGTGCAGATAAGCCCGGGAAACATCGCCTTTTTCATCCAGATGAATAGTAACTTTTGCGTGACCTTCAATCCGGGTTACTGGTTCAATCGTTATTTTTTGTGTTGGCATTTTTATCTCCTCATATACCATTAATGCCAGTGCAGCAAATCGCCCTTAAGATCTGGACGACGGCCCTGCGCAAGTTCACTTAATACATAAAATATTACTTCAGGACTTGGAGGACACCCAGGAACAAAGATATCTACTGGAACAACATCCTGAAGTGCTCTAACTTCCGTGGGTTTGGCCAATTCTGGGTCAGAGGGGATCATTCCACCGGAATCAGTTGATTCAGTTTCAACGTACGCTCTGCGCAGCGTTTCTTCGAGAGTAAAGAAATTGCGCATCGCCGGAACTCCACCAAACACCGCGCAATCACCCAAAGCTACCAATATTCCACATCGGCTGCGCATCCGGTGAGCAACTTCTTCGTTTGCCGAATTATTTACACCACCTTCCAAAATACCGACATCAACTCCACTTTCATCGGGCTCTTTTAAATCGGTGATCGGAGTAGCGCGAATATCTGCCAATTCGGCGATCTGGATGATCTTTTCATCGATATCTAACAAAGACATGTGGCAACCTGCGCAACCAGCCAGCCAGTCTGTAGAAATTTTCGGTTTTGCCATATCAACTCCTTTTAATAAACATCTTAGCGAACTATGAAATGACCATTGAGGATGGGCGTGAGGTCAATTCTTTCTTCCAATCGCTAGAGAGAGTAACACCCAGTCCATTGGCGATTGCTTTTAATGTTTCATTGTTGCCTGCAACACCATCAGGCATGGATTTGGCTTTGGAAACCTTCTGAATGCGACCATCAATGTTCAAGAAGTGACCTTCAAGCTCGGCCCACATTTCAACAGGAATAACCACATCCGCGATGGCAGTTAACTTGGATTTATAAGCTGCCGTTACTGCAAGAAAAGGAACGCCTTCGATGCGTTGGATCAATCGCTGGGAAGGATCTTCATCTCCCATGGCAACAAATATCGCCTGGTGTTTGCCGACTTCAAATGGTTTGTCAAGCCGTAATTGTGAAGCGGCTACGCTATTAGCCTTGCCTTTTGTGCAAAGGATAGTTGATCCTTTGCAGTTTTCAGCCAGATCAACCAGTCCCGCAAGAGCAGGTTGGCCTTCTTTTGCAGTTAATCCACGGCTGTATATAAAAACCGGATGTTCTGATTCTGAAAGGATTTTACCAGCACTGGTAATCACATCTTCAGAAACACCACATTTGGCTGAAAGTTCTGAGGCGGATTGATTTTTGGAGGAAGCCTTGATGGCTGCAAATACATCCGCAAATGTACCTTTTGTTGCTTTGATCTTAACTTCAGCAAATGGGTCAAAGTCATTTGATTCTGGATCAATGACGATCATTTTCGTACCGGTAGGAAGGATACGTTTGACCATGAAACCAAGCACCTGATGGTGATTGGCAAGGTCGGCTGCAGCAACAACTACACAATCTGCCATATCCAGTGCGTCTACCTTACCCTCAAATACTTTTCCAGTTTCTTCGGCGAAGGCTGCAGTATTTGTAGTAGACCAACCTTCTTCTGTTGAGGTCACCATGCTACTTTTCAGGTTGTCTGAAAATATCTGTTTGACCATATGAAGAGTTTCCACTGGCAACCGGGTTGAAGCAACAGCCGCAACACCGTTGCCGTTCTTACCTGCCAGAGGCTTCATAACGGTTGTAATCGATTTAACTGCCTCATCAAGCGTAACTGGTTTTAACTCACCATTAACACGCATCATTGGAGAGGTAATCCGTTCGCGGTTATCATCCACGGGTTCAAAGCGGCCAACTTTGCATAAAATGCCGCCACTGACGCCTTCAGCCCAGCGACCTTCAATACGGACAATATTGTTGTCGCGTATCCCAACAGTCGTTGAGCAGCCAACAGAGCAGCCAATGCAAACAGTTGGTACCGTATCAACCTGAAAATCTTTCCCACGGTATGCCGATTGACGGTCAATTAAAGCACCTGTCGGGCAGACCTGGACGCAGGTACCGCAAGATACACACGATGATTCACCAATGGGCACACCGTAGTCAGCAACTAAATAGCTTTTTGCACTGCGTTCTTCAAAACCCCATGTGAAATTTCCGACCAACTCCCCGCATGCTCTGACGCATCGTCTGCATAGAATGCAGCGGTTGTTGTCAAGAATAAAATGCGGACCTGATGCATCTACCCCAAATGTATTGAAACCAGGGGAAAGAGGCCAATGGGTCATACCTTCATCGTATGCGGCATTCTGCAGTTCGCAGTCGCCGCCTGATACCTGGCAGAATGGACAAAAATGGTTTCTTTCACTAAACAATAAGGTTAGTACGAATTTGCGTGCTTCTTTGATACGGTCTGTATCAGTTTTCACTACCATTTTTTCGCTGACTGGCAGTGTACAGGATGGTTGCAACGTTCGAGCGCCTTCAACCTCAACCAGGCAGAGGCGGCAACCGCCGTATGGTGTCAATTCGGAATGGTCGCAAAGGGTTGGAATCTCAATCCCAGCGCTCTGTGCAGCACGAAGTACTGTAGAGCCTTCATTTACTTCAATTGTTTTACCGTCAATGGTTAAGTTGACCATAAGAAAACCTCTCTTTTTCGAGATTGCTAATTAAGCATGAACTTTTTGCCCGCTCATAGCGCAGACACCGGCGGGACAAACTTTTAATCGAATATGGGCTTCAACTTCCGCTTTGAAATATTTCAACATATCTCTGATTGGGGTTCCGGACGTCTGGCCTAGTCCGCAATTTGATAACTGGAAGAGATTGTCACTTATTCCCTCCAGATCTTTCAAATCGTTAACGGTACCCAATCCTTCAGAAATTCTGTGAAGAATATCAAACGCACGCTCATTGCCAATACGGCATGGTGTACATTTCCCACAACTTTCAACACGGAAAAAATTCATTAAGACTTTGGCAAGATCAACAATACATGTATCTTCTTCGCAGATAAGGAGTGCTCCAGAACCTAATGCGACACCGGCTTTGTTGAATGAATCAAAATCCATCGGTGTATCTTGCATAGTTGCAGGAATAATGGATCCACTGGAGCCGCCGGTCTGTGCCAATTTAAATGTCGCGTTATTCTTCATACCCTTAGCATAAATGGTAATGACTTCACGAAGGGTTATGCCCATCGGAACTTCGATTAAACCGGTAATATTAACATTGCCAAGGATGGTATAAACCTTTGTGCCCGGGCTACTGGGTGTGCCAATTGATTTGAACCAACCAGCGCCTTCCCGGATTATGGCGGGAACATTGGCAAGGGTTTCAACATTGTTGATCAAGGTGGGTTTACCCCACAGGCCGTTTGTTGTTGGATAAGGAGGCCGTGCGCGGGGTTCGCCGCGATTCCCTTCAATTGATTCAAGCAGCGCAGTTTCTTCACCGCAGATGTACGCACCCGCACCAGAATGAAGGTGGAGGTCAAATGAAAAATCAGTACCAAAGATATTCTTTCCTAAAAATCCCATCTCTTTGGCTTGCACAATGGCTGCTTCCAGTCGTTTTCGCGCGAGGTTATATTCACCACGAATGTAGATGTATCCATCCGTTGCACCAACCGCATAACCAGCGATGGTCATGGCTTCTAATATGGAGAAAGGATCGCCTTCCAGAATCAAGCGATCTTTAAAAGTACCCGGTTCGCTTTCATCAGCGTTACAAACCACATATTTTCGGTCGCCTTCAGCCTGGGAAACAAATTTCCACTTCAATCCAGTTGGGAATCCTGCACCTCCGCGACCGCGAAGTCCAGATTTGATAATTTCATCAATCACATCTGCCGGTTTCATATCCGACATTATCTTGCCAAGAGCTTCATAGCCTTCGTTAATTATGTAATCTTCAATATTACCGGGGTCAATCAATCCGGCACGTTGAAGGACAATACGTTTTTCTGCAGGCAAAGTCCCTTTTCTCGCGCTAAGCCAGGCGATCTTTCCAGAAAGCTCTCGGCTCGCGGCAAGCATTTCATTTGCAATCCTGCCTTTATAAAGGTGTTCTTCAACGATATAGTGGATATCCTCGGGTTTTACGGGTCCGTATATCGCTGCTTCAGGGTAGATGATCACCAAAGGGAGGGCATCATGCCGGCCGACATCACCGACCATTGTAAGAGAGACTTCTTCACTGATTCCGAATTGTGCCAACTCTTTTTGGAAATTTTCTACAATTTGCTGGGCTCCCCGTTCCATCGAAATCGGGTCACTGGAAACCAAAACCATTGATCGGTAGGTTTTCATATCATGCTCCTATTCGTAGCGGGAAAGAATGGAAGGAATTTCAGACGGGCTGATATTCCCATAAATATCTTCATCTACCAACATCACAGGTGCAACACCGCACACACCGAGGCAACTGGTAGTAAGCAATGTCCATTTTCCATCTTTACTCGTTTCACCTGATTTCAATTGGACATGCTCCTGAAGTGCTTGCCATACTTCCCTTCCCCCGACTACATGACAGGGTGCGTTCTCGCAAAATTGGATCACATGCCTGCCTCGGGGTTTTGTCGCGAGCATTCGATAAAAACTGGCTACCGAATAAAGATGGCTCTTGGGGGTTTTCAACATTTCACTAACCTGGTCCAACGCTTCATGAGGAATATATCCGAGTCTCATATTGATATCATTCAAGATGGGGATAAGCTCATCACGATTGGCGCCGAAGGCATCAACTGCGGCCTTTACTGCTGCTATGATTGTTTCTGAAACATCTTTTTGTTTGGTATTGAGAACCATTATTCCTCCAGTGTGTCGGAACGATGTAAGCATCATAGATAGTGTGAAAAAATAATACGAAAACCCCTGAGAATATATGATTTACTACTTCACCTCCACCGCATTAAAATTGCAGACCTGAGCGCAAATTCCGCAAGAAATACAAATATCAGGATCAATAACATGCAACTGCCTTCGTTCACCAGTAATTGCGTTCACCGGACAATTGCGTGCGCATACTGTACAACCAGTGCACACACCTTCCGTGATCGAATAATGAATAAGGGAACGACAAACTTTTGCGGGGCAGCGTTTCTCATATATATGGGCTTCAAATTCATCACGAAAATGCTTCATCGCGCTGATTACTGGATTAGGAGCACCCTGTCCAAGCCCGCATAGAGAATCGGCGACAATCTCACGGCACAGATATTCAAGAGTTTCTATATCGCCATCTTTACCCTTACCGTCACAAATTCGTTCCAAAATTTCGAGAATTCGGCGGGTACCGACACGGCAGGGGGTACATTTTCCGCAGGATTCATCCTGTGTAAAATCCATAAAGTATCGGGCGATATCAACCATACAGGTTTGATCATCCAATACGATCAAACCTCCCGAACCCATCATGGCTCCGGCTGATATTAATGATTCATAGTCAACGGGAAGGTCCAGGTATTTAGCGGGGAGACAGCCGCCCATTGGGCCGCCAATCTGCGCTGCCTTGAAACCATTGTCATCTTTGATACCGCCACCAACATCATAAACAAGTTCTCGCAACGTTATACCAAGTGGAACCTCAACCAGTCCAGGTTTTTTCAGGTCTCCAGCCAGTGCAAATGTTTTGGTGCCTTTACTTGTCTTGGTTCCTATACTGGAATACCATTCGGCGCCCTTAAGAATAATCTGACCGACATTCGCGTAGGTTTCGACATTATTAATATTTGTTGGTTTACCGAACAAGCCCTTTACTGCGGGGAAGGGCGGACGTGGACGCGGTTCTCCGCGTTTGCCTTCGATAGATGCCATTAATGCTGTTTCTTCACCACAGACAAACGCTCCAGCGCCCATACGAACTTCGAGGTCAAAATCGTATCCGCTCCCTAAAATATTCTTGCCAAGTAAACCCAAGGAACGCGCTTGTTCGATCGCAATATTCAATGTGCGAACCGCCACGGGGTATTCTGCGCGGCAGTATACATAACCCTGATCCGATCCTGTTGTAAACCCGGCAATGATCATTCCTTCGATCACTGCATGCGGATCACCTTCCAGAACACGGCGGTTCATGAACGCGCCAGGATCGCCCTCATCCGCGTTACACACTACATATTTTGGTGTTTCCACGCTATTTCTGGCGAACTGCCATTTCTTACCTGCCGGGAAACCGGCACCACCCCGGCCGCGAAGACCGGATTTTAACAGTTCATCAATGACCTGATCTGGAGTCATTGTGGAAAGAACTTTTGCGACTGCCTGATAGCCGTCTTCTGCGATATAGTCTTCTATGTTTTCTGGATCAATTTTTCCACAATTTCTAAGAACGATACGCATTTCTTTCGGTGTCGGGGCTGATAACTCTTCATCAACAACCGTAACAGGTTCGAGAACAAATTTCTTCGCGATTCGGCCCTTGAGAAAATGTTCTTCGACTATAAAAGGAACATCATCAGTGGTCATTCCTATATAATGAACGCCTTCAGGATATACCATGAACTCAGGGCCCTGAGAACAAGCACCAATACGGGATGTTTCCAGTACCTGCACTTCATCTATCAATCCCTGGGCAACCAGTTCATCTTGAAATGCATCCATGACTTCATGAGCGCCGTGTTTCAAGCATTCTGGATCTACGCAAAACAAAACATGTGAACGAAAATACTTCATGATTTAAAACCTTCAATAAGAGAGTTCACCTTGCGGTGAGTGGTTAGGCGGGAATTACATTTTCCTTAACGATTTTTCCCTCGCCGATATGTTCGGTCATAATACGTCTGACAATTTCGGGAGTTACTTTTCCGTACGTTACTTTGGGTTCTTCACCAACGGTGACTTGAACAATGGGTTCACGCTCGCACAAACCAATACAACCTGTTTGCGAGACAATAATCCCGCTGATGTTGTTCTTTTCAATAACATCAAGAACGGCTTTCATT
>Ga0351906_1149_pt3 | contig 14359 bp, 9 predicted proteins | sample BONcelHT113001E5_FD_206866 | JGI IMG/M metagenome (GOLD analysis project Ga0351906, IMG submission 206866) | Enriched cells from coal bed in the Powder River Basin, Montana, United States - BONCAT cells T11 rep1 HSBNCT.T11.300.1.E5 ... | reverse complement strand
TCACTGACAGGCGATAATCCAACTTTAAATTGAACAATATTTTCGCCGTTGCCGGGATAATTCAGCCAGACACCGATATCGTTCCCTTCGCGGGAAGGCAGGTCTCCCGATTCGTTGCCTTTCCAACTTGTAAATGATTCAAATGGCCTGTCCGAGACCAGTGCGAAATACATTTTGTGATAGCCACCGGCACTGTTGTGCAAGGATTTAATCATCCCGGTGATCTCATGGTCGCTTTTTACATCCAGGCTTGCATCGAGCATGCCAACAAAGCTGTGCGACAGTTCAACCACCACGTAACGGTCCTTTTTCATTTCTTCGGGAAAAGTATAGCGGTGGAAGCCAACCCTTGCAGAGACAGTCAATTCAGCTTTTACTCCCGATTCCAGTGTTACGTTATAATATCCGGCAGAGGCTCCTTCTGACTGCTTGATGTATTTTTCGCGAAATTCACTGATTTTGGGTGTAAACTTCCCGATGCCGGGTTTGATGAGAATCCCTCCGCCTTTCCCTTTCGATCCGGCACCTGGTATACGCAGGTGCGAAAATCCTTCAATATAGAGGTCATTGTAATAATAGCCCACCTGCGATTTGCCTTCTGTTTCGGGTGACAGCTGGACCATCCCGAACGGATAGCTGGCTCCCGGGTACAACTGGCCATTGTCGCCTTCCGTGCAAATAAACGGATCGACGTAATCAACAGGAGTTTTTTGCCGGCAGGCGGAACCGCTAAAAATTAAAAATATAAAAATCAGATAAAGAGTTTCTTTCATTTTCAAAACACCAATTTCTGTATGAAAAATAGAAATACCAGACAGTCAGCTTATGACTGTTTTTATTACGCAAAGATGAAGTGATGAGGAATTTGATACCCGTCAGAATCGGCAAACACTCCTGCTTAGATTCAGGCCTAAATTCCTCATCACATTCAACCGGGATTAATACCCCGGATTCTGTTCCAGTGTTGCCTCTACATTCTTAATGATATCGGCGTTGGGTATTGCCCATAAGTTCTGATGGTCTGCGATGGTTCTTGAAATAACCGGACAAAATCTTCTTGCCCTGTCAACAACTTTTCCAAGCCTGCACAAAGTCATAATCCTTATTTCTTCATAATGCAGTTCACGCAAACGTTCATCCAGAATATAATCAATGTTGATTTCTCCGGGAGTTGCATCAGGGGCATTCGCTCTTCTCCTGACTACATTGATGTCTGCGGTTGCATTGGGTATATTCCCTGCACCCAGGTATGCTTCCGCTCTCAGCAGATAAGTCTCAGCCAGTCTCATCTGGTAATTTTTTCTCCACAACCGTCTCGCATCAGTAATGATTGATCCCGGGATACTCTGGTCTTTATCCAAATATTCTGCAGGATCCTTGCCCGGATTAACCAGCTTTCCGCACTGCGGGAAAAAGAATCTTGCAGTATCTGTTGTTACATCTTTTTTTAGGGGGAGTTTATCAGCAATAACCCATTTCCCGTTAAACTCATTGCTTGGATTCAGCACCGGATAATCACGGATGATGTTGTGTTTGGCATTTCTGATATCCGGTCCGTTCCATATCTTATAGAGAAAATATGGACTTGGTTTAAGATAACCCTGCCCGCGCTGGTTATAATATGTATTGGCTTTTGCCAGTACCGTTTTGTATGTTCCGTTCTTTTGAAGGATTTTTGCGTTCATGAGATCAGGACAAACCTGGCGCGGGAGACACAGATCCTGTCTGTCTCCGCCACCCAACAGATTATTCGGGTCCGCCACGAAGTATTTAAACTGGAGTACCCATATCGACTCGGTATTCCCGTTTGAACGGTCCTGACTTCCCACCCTGAACAGATCCCAGTATACATCACCGTCAAATGCAGGGTTATTAAACAGTTTTTCATCGGTGGAACCAAAACGTTTTGTCATCAATGCAGTGGCAGGATGATCGATGACTTTGGTGGCTTCGGCAACCGCGTCCTGCCACCTGCCCAGCGAAACATACACTTCTGCCAATGCGTGACTGGCAGCCAGTTTGTTGATCCTTGATTCATCCACAGCATTAATGTCCGGCAAAGTAGCTGCTGCATATTTCAGATCTTCGACACATTGCTCATATACCTGCTGACGGGTGGCCCTGACATAATCCCGTTTGGGTGTTTTTGTCTCCTCCAGAACAATCGGAACACCGCCAAATAAATTTGCCAGGATTTTATGAAAATATCCCCTGAAGAATCTTGCTTCTGCCTGGATTACTTTCTTCTGGTCATCGGTAAGTTTGCACAAATCGCTTTCTGACCTTTCCAGTATTACATTGGCATCATAAATAACCTGGTAACTGCTGCTCCATATGTACTCAGGGCCAGCACCTGTTGAACCCCAATAGGTTCTGTAATCGATTGCACGGTCGATGTCATTGTAACTTTCCACCAAATCAGTTCCCAGCCACCAGTACCATACCCGTGTATTATACCATAAAACACTCCTGGTTAAACCATGTAAATGGTAAATTGCCGCAATGAAATCTTCGTTTGTGATATAGGAATTTTCCGGAGCAGCAAAATCCAAAGGAATTTCACGCAAAAATTCTTTTTCATTACAGGAAAAGGAGGATATCAAACAAACCAGGATCAGAAATACGTGAACAATCCCCTTATTAAAGTCTGATATCAAATTTTGTATCTTTTTCATTTTTAATAAATTAACAGTTTAGAATAGAATGTCTAGTCCCAAAGTATAGCTTCTCAACACCGGCCTTCCTGCCATTCCAATTGCAATTCCGGTCTCCGGATCCCATCCGGGCCATTTTGTCAGAGTGATCAGATTTTTCCCTGTCAGGAAAAATCTCAGACTTTTCACATCGATTTTTTTCAAAAAATCTGCAGTGACGTTATAGCTTAACGATACATCCTGCAACCTTATAAAATTCCTTTGGGTATATCGGGATCCCAGATAGGAAACCTTTATGTCAATTCTCTGATACCTGGCGTCGGTGTTTTCCGGAAGCCAGAAATCAAGGCCTTTCGGAAAGGTATACCCATAATGTTGTTCGTCATTGGGAACATTGAATGAGTAAACTTCATCACTTCTGTTTTCAAGGGCATCACGGGCGTAATAGTAATCTTTTCCACCCTGGATTGAATTGATGAAAATATTGAGGGACCAGTTTTTGTACTCGAATTTATTTCCGATGGCAAAACGGTAGGAGGGATCCTTATAATTTAAAATTTCATAATCACTCTGGTTATATTTTCCATCAGTGTTCTTATCAATGATGATAAAAGCACCAACGTCAGATCCTGCGGGGATCACATCCCCAAACTGGTAAAATTCCCCCGTAATTTTGAAGTCATAGTTAATATTTAAAGGTTTTCCGATAAAGAGTCCTTCTGAAATCAGATCATCTTCTTTCCCGTCGCCATCGTTGTCAAATCCCAGCAATTCCACCAATTCATCCCTGTTCCTTGAGTAAACGAACGTGGTGTGCCACGAGAAATCTTTTGTTTTTATATTTTTTGAAGCAAGGGAAATTTCAATTCCGTGATTATGTAATTTTCCGAGGTTGTCAGGAAATTTTGTAAACCGGCTGATTGAAGGTAGATCTACATAATACAGAATATCTGTGGTGTTGTTATTATAATATTCAACCGAACCGGAGATTCTTGAATCGAACAGTCCAAAATCGACACCCAGATTTATACCGGTGGTTGTTTCCCATTTCAGGTCTGAGCTTGACATACTGCTGATACTCTGTCCATACATTGAATTGCCTGCCCTGTCAACATACTGATAACTTCCTGCCACCTTGGCCAGAGTCTGGTACCTGCCAATTGTCCTGTTCCCTGTAGATCCATAGGAAAGCCTTAATTTCAGATAATTGATCGTTCTTAATATATCCGGGAAAAACGATTCTTCAGTTGCTACCCATCCCAAAGCTACAGATGGAAAGATCCCGAATTTATTTTCCTCACTGAATCCTGAGAAACCATCTCTCCTGACAGTTCCTGTCAACATGTATTTATCTTTGAAACTGTAAAAGAACCTGGCCATGCTGTACAGGCTTGCTTCTTCCCATGCCCCTGTCATGATCGTAAAGGCATCGGAACTACCCGATTGAAGGCTGTTATATCCCAATGAACTGTTAATAAATATACTGGATGATGAGTTTGTGTCATCATATTTCCGTTTCTCAAATCCGTATAAAAGAGTGACATCCAGATTGTGGATATCGTTGAATGAACGTTTATAGGTTAAGATATTATCTGAAGACATATCATTCAGATTGCTGTATACTTTGCTTCCTGATCCCTGGTAATTTGCCTCATAATCTTTAAATGTATAATTGCGTACAGCAATGTGATTGTCATTAAAATTGATTTTATAGGACAATCCTTTGATAAATGGAATATCAACCCTGGCATAAATATTTCCAAAGAAATTTGTTCTCAGGTTCTTGTTTTCAGCGGCATCGACCGCAAGCAGTGCGTTCTTGTTAAAACCACCGGGGCGGACAATCAATTCCCCATTCTCATCATACGCCGTACTGTATGGCGTTGTGTACCTTTCAATCGTAGAAACATCCAGCCCTGAATAATCGCTTAATGCAAAAAATGACTGGACTCCAACAGATAACCAGTCGGTTACTTTGTTATTCACATTTATGCGGGCGTTGTATCTCTGATAATCTTCGTTCAGCATATAACCCTGATCAGTTGTAATACCAAGTGAGATCAAATAGTTTATTCTGTCAGTCTTGCTGGTCAGACTCAGGTTGTGGTTTTGAATTAATATTTTATCATTTGTCAACAGGTCGTACCAATCGGTTGACAAACCTTTTGTATAATTCTGGGCCTGTTCGTTGGTTTTAAACCTGGATGTCGGATCATAATTCGGAATGGGATCAAGGTAACCTGACGCTGCTGTCCGGCTGCGATAAAAATCGATTGCAATGTTTTTTTCAATGAAATCCTGTTCATCACCTGGTTTCAACTCAAATGCCGGTGTGTGAACCCCAAAACTGGCGGAATAGTTGATCGATGGTTTTTTATCACCGTCTCCTCCGGTTTTAGAGGTAATAATGATAACCCCATTGGCTGCCTGTGAACCATACACTGCTGCGGCGCTGTTGTCTTTCAATACATCAATCGACTCAATATCTGCCGGGTTGATATCAATCAGATTTCCCCGGAATATCACTTCATCCAGGATAATTAGCGGTTGTTGTTCCCCCGAAATAGAAGTCCTGCCCCGGATTGTAAAAATCGGATTCTCTCCTGCCTTCTGTACAGGACCTACATTTAATCCGGGAACTGTACCCTGCAGGGTTTGCATGATTGAAACATTCGGCTGATCTGCAAATGCTTTAATATCAGCTCTGATAACCGATCCAGTCAAATCATTTTTTTTCATGCTGCCGTACCCGATTGCTACCACTTCTTCAATGCCAACAGACTCTTCCTGCATTTTAACATGAATGGTCGTTTTATCGGCCACCTCGACCTCCTGCGTTTTCATTCCAACAAATGAAAAAACCAGCACCGCATCTTCGGGTATGTTGCCAAGCACATAATTGCCATCTTTATCGGTAACAGTGCCATTGGTGGTGCCTTTAATAATCACTGTCACACCGGGAAGGGGAATTCCGGCAAAGTCGGTTACTTTGCCTGATACAGTTTTTTGTTGCATGACGGTAAGCGTGCCATTCTTTGCTATTTCAGGAGTTGTCAAAACGATAAACCTGTCATTAACAGAATAACCAACATCAGTTCCTGCAAACAGCATGTTTAGTACTGCCTCAATTTTCTGGTCTTCAACATGGACCGAAACCTCCCTGTTGACATCGACATATTTGCCGCTGTACATGAAATAAAACTCGCTCTGACGTTCAATTTCCGACAGGACTTCCTTCACAGTTGTTCTTTCCATGTTCAGGTTCAGTGTTTTTGTCTGGGAATATGTTTTACCTGCCCAAACAGTTATCACTGAAATCATAAGAAATAAACATGTAAGTTTCATCACCCTAATTGGTTTTTTTATCCCGGGAACCTCAATTTTCCCAGTAAAATCAGTAATTTTTTTCATACTTTTGTTTTGATTGATTAAATACTGTTCCTGCATGATTCTGCAGGAAAAATTTCTTTCACTGCAGGGAAGTGTTGGCGCACCTCCCTGTTTTTAAGTTAGTTGGTTTGGTTATTCATAGGCGCAGGAATTTTCACAGGTTATAATTCATTCTCTCTTTCTGAATACTATTTTTTGTTTTGAAAAAGATCCGTCAGGTAGTTTCTTCCTGGGAAGTGCTGTATATACAACCGGTGTTGCGATGGTCATCAGGTTGCATATCTGCGAAAGCGGCTCATCGATAAATGTGACGGTATAGATATAATCTTTTATATCATCGGACACTTCAATTTCGACATTGTACATACGGCTGAGCCTTTCTGCAACCTGGTCCAGTGTTGCATCATCGAAGACAAGCTTCCCGTCTTTCCATGCAATGTACTTCTCAACGTTTACCTGTGCGCTTTTGACTGCGGCTGTTATTTTATTGTATCTGACCTGCTGTCCGGGTACCATGGAACCAATTGTGCCTGCCTTTCCCGGACAATCCGCTTTTTCCAGGACTACTTTCCCTTCTAAAAGGGTGGTTTCCACAATATCCCTGTCAGGGTATGCCAAAACATTAAATGATGTTCCAAGCGCTTTCACATTCAGTTTGCCGGTTTTAACCAGAAAAGGTTTTTCCGGATTGCGGACAACTTCAAAATATCCTTCTCCTGCCAGGATTACTTCGCGGGTTTCCCCTGCGAAGTACTGGGGATATTTTATCTTGCTCCCATAATTTAAATGGACGATGGAGCCATCCGACAGCTGGACTACCGTTCTTGAACCGATTGGTGCAATGATCTCCAGCGAATCGGTTGCCAGGCTTGCATATTGCAGTGATTCCGCTTTCTTTTCGGATAGGGTGTAAAACAAAAAGGCCAGAACCGGAATCAGTAAAATTGCAGCTGCCTTTGTGATCCAACCGGTAATCAGTGAAATTACTGACCTCTTCTTCCCGGTATTCCTGACGTTAAGACTTTCTTTATCAATTTTTTGTTGAATTTTATCAAATAGTCCGCTGAATTTTTCATCGCTTCCGGAATCCTCTTTTTCCCGGTACAAATTCCACTCTTCAAATCCCCAGGCTGCTCCTTCACCAATCGCTTCTTCAGTGTGCACCCACCGGACGATTTCATCCACCTCTGCCCCGGTACAGCGGTTATTTAAAAACCTTGCATAAATTTCCTTCACCATTTTTATTCCTTTTCCGGCATGTTATACGCACAACATGCCGGTAAGGAGTATGCCTGAGACTGCTTTTTTGAATCAAAGAAAGAAATAAAAGTATAACAAGTTAACCATCAGGCTTGTATCAATGTGAGATTTCAGAAACGCAAGGGTATTTGTTATATGTTTTTTTACTGTCAGAACGGAGATATCCAGTTTTTCCGCGATTTCCTCATGTGTCAGCCCATCCATCCGGCTTAAGTGAAAAATCTCTTTCTGACGTGGGGTCAAACTGTCCAGCAATGTTTGCACTTTTTCATTCAGTTCACTGAACCGGATTTCATCGGTAACGTCTGTGGTAATTTCAGGATGTTGCAGAGATTTCAGATGTTCCACATATTTCTGTTCGGTAACCCTCCTGCGAAAAATACTCATCGTCGTATTGTAGGCAATGGTAAACAGGAAAGACTCGAAGGAAGAATTTATATCAATTCTGTTCCTTGCTTCCCATATTTTGACAAAAACCTCCTGGACAATTTCCTCGGCATCCGATTCCTGTTTGATATATCTCAAAACAAAACCATACAGCCTTTTACAATACCTTTCATAGATGTTGTAAAAGGCGACATGATCCCCTTCACGGAGCAGGAGCAAAAGTTCCCTGTTTGTTTTGCAGTTTTTCACAGGAAAGCATTTTGTATACAAAGATAGTTTTTTGGATGAGTATTCAATGATCGCAGCTGGTTCAACGTCAAGGCTGAAAATGTGCGTGGCGGAGATGCCCATGCATGTGGCACACCATCCGGTGAAAAACGGCCTATATCCAAACGGTTTGAATGATTTTTGCAGGTGCCGGTTGGATTATCTTCCTCTTTCGTTCAGAATACCTGTATTGTATTTCAGGTATTTCAGAACAACATAGAAAAGAAGGGTGCCGATGCATCCGGAAATCAGAAACCAGTTTAAGCTGTTCTCTTTGTCTAACAGTTTCGCTGTTATATCAAGGGCAGCGAAGATAAGAAAGACCGCTGCAAGTCCGTTTTTCTCCTTTTTCAGAACTTTTCTCCAGCTGAAGGGAAGTTCAGGTTTCCGATACCCCCGGAAGCGGGGAATGAATCCAGGTACCTCATCTGACCAGGTGATAAAGGTTTCCCCGAATTTTCTCCTGAGATACTGCTCTTCGGAGAACATGATCCTCTCATAATAGATCCAGTAAAAAAGCGACACCGCCAGTACAAACCAAAAATGACCTGTCAGCAAGACCGGTCCGAGCCACATGAAAAAATTACCAAGATACAACGGGTGCCTTACAAGGGAATAAATTCCCGATGTATTCAGTGTATCGGCCTGCTGGGTTTTTGTGTTCCGGCCTGAAGTGTTTGCAGGGGTATATCCGACCGTGATTACCCTGATGAACAGACCAGACAGGCTGACGAATAAACAGAAATAGATATAATAATGATCGATCGCTCCGTTTTTGACAAAATACTTTCCGGGATGTATTTCGGTATATATAAACACAATCACACCCAGAAAAAGAATCAGAAAAGGAATATTGCTTCTGTACCTGAACAGCCACATTCCCTGTTTCTCTAAATTTTCCTGTAATCCCATTCCTTAAAAATATTTGTTTGTTAACCTGAAACAGATTTACCGGTAAAATCCCGGACTGGTTGTAAAAATAGGTTGATTTTTTACGATCATCAAAATTTAATGGCATAAAATAAAAACATGTTTTCGGTACAGAATCAACATTTTCAAATCTTCAAGTTTTGGGTTATAACATAATTCCTATTACTTTTGAATAACACAACCTGAAAACCATATTATGTTTAATGTATCAAGCTACTCAGGAGAAACTGCAATAGTCATCAATCCGCAGGGACGTCTTGACACGGTCAACAGCACTGTATTCATGGAAAAAATCAGAAATCTGATTGAAAGTGAAGAATATATGATTGTTGATTTTTCCGGTTGCAATTATTTATCCAGTTCGGGAATCCGGTCCTTAATGGTTGCGGCCAAAGCTTTGAAAGCCAAAGGAGGAGCCTTGTTGCTGACAGGGTTGATCGCGGAACTGCAGCATGTGATTGAGATGACCGGGCTGTCCACGGTGTTTCCTGTTTTTGCGACGCTTGAAGAGGCTGAAAAAAAGGTGGCCGGGCTTATTCAGGGGAAATCGGTCTCATACGGTTTTCGCGAAGGGCCGCATCAATTTTCTGTGAATCAGATACCTGGAAAGGAGACCTGTGCAACCATCTGGCATGAAAGCGGAATCGCCGGGTATGATGAGCTGGTCATGTCAGTTGGTTACGGATCGCCTGCTGAAGCGCTGACCGAAGATATGAACAACCGCGGATTGTTTGTGACCATCGGAAACTGCAGCGGCATCCTTCCTTCGGATGAAGAGGGTTCGCCTGATTTCAGAGTTGTTCTTGATTCTTCCGGAGGCGGGATTTTCGTTCACTGGGCTTTGTCGTTCGGACACCAGCCTGGCGGAGTGGTCAGGTTGCTTTCATCAGCCAGTATTTCTCCCGGGCAGCTGATCCATTCGGTCATCCAAAAGCTGGAAAATCAGGGCTTCGGGAAAGCAGGGGCGATGGTGATTGCCGGATATCGTCTCCGAACCCCTTCTCTTGAACTGGCTTTTGTAGTCCCGGAAGGGGAGGACATCAGCGTGCCCGAAGCATTGAAGAAGTTTCTTGTTACAACAGGAGAAGGAATCTGCCTGCTGGGAGCCGGATTTCTCCTGAACAGTCTGAAACCGTTTGAATCCGGGAGTTCTTTTGCGGATTATGTTGAAAATACATTGACGATTGACAACATTGAAGGGATCGGAGAACTTGATATAACCACAGAACTGGAAGCACCGGTTGTTTGGCTTTTCAGTTCCGGCGGGTGGAAAGAGGCCGCATCGCAGCGGATTCTGGTCGAGCCGGCCGATGATTTTGCTTTTGAACCGTATAAGGCATTTCTTGCCAGGAGGCTTTACCAGGATTCGGCACGGATTGTGATCCAGCCGTTGCACGGGGGATATTCCGCGCAGACTTTCCAGGTCAGTTCTTATGACCGGGAGGGAAGAAAACTGCGGCCTACTGTCCTCAAGATTTCCAGCCGTTCGCTGATCGACAGGGAAGCCGACCGGTGCACAAGGTACGCACTTCCTTATATCATGAACAACAGTGCCATTGTCCTGGGAACCGTGTTTTACGGTGAGATGGGTGCCCTTCGGTACAATTTCGTGGGGATTGGGGGAGAACAAACCCGGCTGAAATGGTTGACGCATTATTACAATGAATGGCCTGCAGGAAAGCTGGAACCGTTGTTCGATAAAATATTCATGCAGATCCTGAAGCCATGGTACGGACAACCTGTCAGGGAGACAATTTACCCTTTCAGGGATCATGACCCGACCAAAACATTTTTTCCCAGTCTTTGTGAAATCGCTGAGGAAGTTCTCGGGATCAGTGCCGGCAACAAATTTATCACCGTTCCGGAAACAGGCCAGAAACTGATCAATCCTTACTGGTTTCTGAAGGTTGAATTTGAGAGACGGCGGGAAGAGGGAATGGATTATTACACGGCAGTTTGTCATGGCGACCTCAATATGCAAAACATCCTGCTTGACAATGATCTGAATGTTTATCTGATTGATTTTTCCGAAACAAGACCCCGGGCGGTCGTTTCCGATTTTGCAAGGCTTGAGGCTATTTTTATGGTCGAAAGGGCTCCTTTGGAAAGTGAAGATGATCTGAAAGAAATCACCCGGTTTGTTACAAAGGTTTACGGCAACAACCGGCTGGATGTGCTGCCCGTGGACGACTGGACCGGGAAAAACCGGGAAATCATGAGCCGGAATCTCTCCATGACCAGAAAAATGAGGCAGTATGGTTTTGAGTGTTCACATGGTGATCCCTCAGTTATCCCATACTATATGGCCATGCTGGAGTGGGTTTTGCCCATTGTGTGCTACAACGGGGTTCCGCTGTTGCATAAAAAACTTTCAGCTTATATTTCCGGGCTGTTATGCGGGAAACTGATGCAGTCGGAGGAATGACCGGATCAGGGGATGCCGTTCTCCGGTTCATCAGGAACGTTCCGTTTTTCTGTTAAATATAATATGACTCTAACAGGACAGCAACAGCAGGATCGATGCTGTCTTTCTGGCGGAGCTCATCAAAAAGGGTCAGCAGGTCGTTCACTTTGAGCCGTTTCTTGTCGTCGTCCTTAAAATCATAGGCGATTTTCCCGTGGTGCATCATGATAATCCGGTTCCCCAGATTAACAGCCTGCTGCATTGAGTGGGTCACCATCAGGGTGGTCAGGTGGTCTTTTGAGATAACTTTCTGGGTTAGGTCGATGACTTTGGCTGCGGTCTTCGGGTCAAGGGCTGCCGTATGTTCGTCGAGAAGCAAAAGGTTGGGCTTCAGTGCGGTAGCCATCAGAAGTGTCAGCGCCTGCCTCTGTCCACCCGACAATTTTCCAATCGGATTTTCCAGTCTCTCCTCCAGTCCCATCTGCAAAGGCTTGACCATTTTCCGGAAATCCTGGGTCAGGGTGCGGGGAAGGCCCCAGCCCAACCCCCTTTTTTTTCCCCGTTTCACTGCCAGTGCAAGGTTTTCCTGGATCGACATATTGGGGGCTGTCCCGCTGAACGGATTCTGAAAAACCCTCCCGATATATCTGGCCCTTTTGTGTTCTCCCCATTTTGTGATGTCAATCCCGTCGAGCAGGATGGTGCCCTCATCGACGAGGAAGGTTCCTGCCACAGCGTTCAGCATCGTTGATTTTCCTGACCCGTTTGTTCCCAGGACACAGACGAAATCACCGTTATCGATCCGGAGGGAAACTCCCTGCAATGCCTTCACTTCATTGACGGTTCCGGCATTGAATGTTTTGCGTATATTTTCAATTAACAGCATTTTGTTTTCTTTTAAAGGTCAGTTTCTTATATTTCTTCATGAGCCCGGGCAGGATCAGGGCAATGAAAACAAAGAGGGCGGTGATGATCTTCAGGTCGTTGGGATTCAGTCCCCAGCGAAGGGCAATGGCCACCAGAAGCCTGAACAGCACTGACCCCAAAACCGCGCCTGTAATGATGTATCCAACGCTGTTGTCATTGATGATGGCTTCACCGATGATCACGCTGGCCAGTCCCCATACCATCATTCCGAGTCCCATCTGAACATCGGCAAATCCCTGGTATTGCGCAAGCATGGCCCCGGCCAGGGCTATGAATCCGTTTGAAAGGGCGACTCCGGCAATGATCAGAAGCTTTGTGTTGACCCCCAGTGCACGGATCATCTGTGCATTGTCTCCCGTGGCACGCATGGCTGTGCCCAGGTTGGTCCTGAAAAACCACCAGAGCGCGAGGCAGAAAATGAGAATTGCAAGAAAGCAAAACAGGAGGGTCCAAAGATCTTTCGTGGCGACTTCCCATCCGATGACCATGGTTTTGCTGTCAGCTCCGGAAACACTCTCCGAAAATCGCTCAATCCAGGTAAATACCGTCGATTCGTTCAGAAGCGGGATGTTGCTTTTTCCCATGATGTGAAGATTCACCGAGTAAAGGGCTGTCATCACCAGAATTCCTGAAAGCAGGGGGTTGATGTTGAACCGGGTGTGAATGATTCCTGTGGCAGCACCGGCAATCATCCCGGCAATAAAGGCCGCCATGATTGCTATTACGGGATTGACTCCCGCTACAATCAGGGCCGATGCAGTAGCTGCACCGAAGGTAAACGACCCTTCAGCGGTAATATCCGGAAATTCAAATATCCTGAAACTGATAAAGATTCCCAGCGCAAGAAATGCCAGGATTAATCCGATGGTTGTTGATCCTATAAGTAGTGACATGTCTGTGAACTATTATGATGTTGCAATTTGGACTGAATCAATGGGGACTACCCAGCAGAACCCTTTCACGAAGTGGCTTTCTCCCTGTCCGGTGATATCCCGGGAATCGTTCGTCAGATGAAGGATGTCGGTCAGTTCGGAGTTGTTAAAAATGAAGTCGATGGTTTCATGAATGTCGATATCGGTTCTCTTCAGGGGGATAAACGGGAAAACAGCAGTATGTACATGCCCTTTCAGGGAACTTTCCGGGCCCATCGGCCTCACGAATTTTTCCGCTTCACCGTTGTCCCCGGCAGACAGATACCCAATGGAAAGTGTGAGCATCTTCAGGTGGGACGGTTCGGTTGTAAAATTGACACTCTCCTTGATTTCCGGATAGGAGAATATTTTTTTCCCATCCAGGGGAGGGGTATTCAGCGATGTCCCGATCACTCCTCCGCTTTCTGCGACCATAACGAATGCGAACCGTTCATATTCCGTAAATTCCCTGAGCGTTTCAGCCAAACGGCTCAGGCTGACAGAATGTGGCGGATTCACCGGTTCAAAACGGAAAAACTGTGAAAAACCTGCTGCAAAGTGGATTCCGTAGAGTTCGGTCAATGGTACGACCAATTGCCCGGCAGCTACCATGTAGTCCGGCTTTTTCGTTCCGTCGGCAGGAAGGTATGCCACATTCCTCTCCATCATCATGAATTCCCCGAAACGCTCCCTGCACTCATCGAACGAATTTCCGATTGCTCCCAGGCCGAATGCAAAGTGGCGGGTGGCCGAACGGACTGTTCTGGCATCCCCGGGGGTAAATCCCGACCGGAATATCATTTCAGGTTTTCCATACACCTCCAGACCGGATTTTGCTTCCCGGGAAAGCACATTGCGATGAAATACAAAACCATGGGCTTCCAGATGCTCCTGTTTTTGCTCTGCCGCAACCGGACTTTTTGTTTTCTGAGGCTTCCGGCTGAGCATGTCAGACATTCCAACCATTTTCAGTACCTGCTCCACATTTGCCGACATCTTCTGAACATACAGGTAGCCGTTGACCGAACCGAGGTTCTTGTATTGTTTCACCAGCGTTCTGATACCCGATGAACTCAGGTATTCAATCCCTTCCAGATCGAGCAGGATATGGTAATGCCCCTCCCTGACCAGTTTCTCGATGTGGTCGTTCAGATGCCCTGACCTGTTGGCATCCAGCCTTCCCGAACAGGTAAGGAGCGTTTCATCCCCCCGCTCCTCTGTGCTGATTT
>Ga0351906_1177_pt2 | contig 14834 bp, 11 predicted proteins | sample BONcelHT113001E5_FD_206866 | JGI IMG/M metagenome (GOLD analysis project Ga0351906, IMG submission 206866) | Enriched cells from coal bed in the Powder River Basin, Montana, United States - BONCAT cells T11 rep1 HSBNCT.T11.300.1.E5 ... | reverse complement strand
CCTGACCCTTGTCGGGCAAGTCTTTCTCACCAGCCGGATTGTCAGGATCGCCGGCCTCGGCTGGACCCTGGCGCTGATTCCCCTGTTGCTGGCAGGCGGGTTCCTGCTGCTCGGCCTCACCCCGCTTCTGGCGGTGCTGGTTGCCGTGCAGGTGGGGCGCCGGGCCGGTAATTACGCCATCATGAAGCCCGCCCGGGAAATGCTGTTCGTGGTGCTCAGCCGGGAGGAAAAGTACAAGGCGAAAAACGTGATCGATACGGTCATTTACCGCAGCGGCGATGTGCTCAGCGCCTGGGCCTATACCGGTCTGCAGGCCCTCGGCCTGGGACTGTCAGCCATCGCTTTCATTGCCGTGCCGGTGGCCTGCGGGTGGGCGTGGATCTGCTACCGGCTTGGCAAAATGCAGGAAGCACGAGCAATATCCGAGGAGGTATCACCATGAATGCAAACGATCATCGGCTCTCCCGAAGAACCTTCCTTAATTCCCTGGCCGTGGCGCTGGCGGCCGCCTGGTTTGCGCCTTTGGGTCTGCGAGCTGCGGAGAAAACCCCGATTCGCACGACCACCATCAGCAAAACCGCGCTCCGCAAGCTCATCCCCGCCACCGGCGAAACCCTGCCGGTCATCGGCATGGGTACCTACAGAACCTTTGAGATCAACGACGGAGAGGCCGCCCTGTCCGGACTCACCAATGTTCTGCAGGCATTCTTCGCCAACGGCGGCGAATTGGTTGACTCTTCTCCCATGTACGGCGTGGCGGAGCAGGTCATCGGCAAGCTGCTAAAACGGGTTAAAAACCGGGGCAAGCTGTTTGCCGCGACCAAGGTCTGGACCAATGGCAAGCAGGCCGGCATCCGCCAGATGGAGGCCTCCCTGCAAAAGTGGGGTCTCAACCGCTTCGATCTGATGCAGATTCACAACCTGCGTGACTGGCAGACCCACCTGAAGACTCTCAGGGCCTGGAAAGCCGAAGGAAAAATCCGCTACATCGGCATCACCACCTCCCACGGCAAGTCCCACCGAAAACTAGAGAAGATCCTGCGCAACGAGTCGCTGGACTTCGTCCAGTTCAGCTACAACATCGAGGATCGCGACGTCGAAAAGCGCCTGCTGCCACTGGCGGCCGACCGCGGGGTGGCGGTGCTGATCAACCGCCCCTTCCAGCACGGAGAGCTTTTTAGCAAGGTCAAGGGCAAGGCGCTGCCGAACTGGGCCACCGAGTTCGATTGCACAAGCTGGGGGCAGTTTTTCCTCAAGTTCATCGTTTCCCATCCGGCGGTCACTTGCGTGATTCCTGCCACCTCCAAGATCCATCACTTGCAAGACAATATGGCGGCTGGTTTTGGCCGTTTACCCAATACCGTGATGCGCAAAAGGATGGTGGACTATTTTGCATCGTTATAATTGGCCAGAATCCCGAAGACCACGCCAGGAAACATCAGGTATGGCGGCCGTGCGCTTTTCTGAGTTCGTCTTGTCCCCCTTCAGCGCCTTTTATAAGTATTTATGGCTTACAAATTTTGCATGCTCTGTAACCATTGATTATTGCTTCTTCCTCAGTATCATAAAACAGTACATTCTCTCTATTCGGTTTTTTTGCACGGCAAGAAGGTAGACAATAAATTCCCGTTGTTTTTACAGCGACAAAAAACACACCGTCATATTTCGTATCTTTACTACCGATAAAATCATATTTCTCATCATCATTTATAGCAATAGTATTTTTCTCCAGTTTTAGCAGTCGTTTTTTCACAGGCAATCCGCCACCATAACCAACAAGTTCTCCATTGCTTCCAATTATACGATGACAAGGAATTATTATACCGATGGAGTTTGCTCCATTTGCACCAGCAACCGCTCGAACTGCTTTTTCATTATGTATGTTTTTTGCTAATTGCAAATATGTCGAAGTGAATCCATATGGCACTTCCATTAGAGCAGTCCAGACACTTTTTTGGAATTCAGTCCCAACCATTACCAAAGGAATGTCAAACTCCTTTCTGTCTCCATTAAGATACTCATCAAGTTGTTCTCTTGTTTTTTTCAAAACATCATCATCTTGTTCTACAAATTCAGCAGTTAGTCCATTTTTAATCCTGGTATCAACTGTTTTTCTCATTTTTCTGTATCTGAAATCAAGCAAGCAAAGCCTACCATCAAAAGAGCCCATAATCAGTTCTCCAATCTTTGTTTTATAATACTGAATATTGATTTGGTTCATTGTATGAATTCCTTTCTTCTGTACGCATAACAGGGCTTTGGTTGATCGGTATGGTTGCTCATCAGGCAATAGGCCCAGATTTTACTATAGTACTTTTACGAATATCCTGCCAGCAGCCTTATGTAGTTACCATCCGGAGTTTCCGGATGGTAACCAGGTAATATCCCTAGTATAATCCAGGGTTATTTTCCATACCTGTCCATCATCCATCCTGCTATACTCCCTGCTCCCTGCGGAGAAGGTCGGCGGGAGAGAGTCACACCCGAACCAGGCCGCGTCCTCCAGCTCTTCCCGGTCGACGATGATATCACCTTCAGCGTACTCGGCCGTGAAGCCGATCATGAGCTGTCCCGGGAACGGCCAGCTCTGGCTTCCCACATAGAGGAGATTCCGTATCCGCACCCCTGTCTCTTCCTCCACCTCGCGGCGGGCGCACTCCTCCAGCGATTCTCCGAAATCACAGAACCCGGATGGAAGGCTGTAATACCCCTCCGGCCATTCGTGCTTACGGATGAGGAGCAGCTCTTTCCCCCGGCGGACAAGTACCAGGGTGCAGGGGTGGATATGGGGGAAATGCTCGTACCTGCAGCCGGTGCAGCACTTGCCCCAGGTCCCGGATATTCTTTCCATTTTACTGCCGCAATTGGAGCATACGCTGCTTTTCCGCTCCCATGCAAGGATCTGCTGTGCTCGTCCGGCAAGAGTGAGGAGTTCATCGGGGAGTCTGGCATGGAAATAAATGAGCAGCAACGGTTCGACGATATATCCGGGAGGGATCTCAACATCAGCGTTGATTTCGAGAATCCGGACTGGTTTTCCCTTCCATGTCCCTATCAGAATTTCCTTGTCATGATTTCCTGTCCAGTCGGGAAGTTCGCCTTCGATGAAAGACATCCCTTTTGCAACGTCCATGACCAGGGTATCACCCTGAAAGACGATCCAGCAGCCAGGCTCTCCGGGATCAGGACCTCCCGGCATGATGGCAGAGAAACCGTCTCTCATTGCGCTGGTGTTAAATGGCAGGTTGGTTGCTTCCGGGTGGTGATGAATTGACCTCTTCATGTATCCGCCTCCGCTGTTGCAGGTTGAACTATTTCTCCTGGTGTCTTCTCAAACCCGGCAAATGACCTCATCCTACACTTTCCGGGAGATCTTGAACTTGTCCAGTGCCACTCGCGGCACCATCCCGGTCGACCCTTGAGGATGATGCAGGTGACGAGGGCGGCACTTCAGGACCAAGTGAGTCCTATTTGATGAAACGGGCATCATCGCAACACAGGTGATCTTCCCACTGGAAGAAGGCTCCCTCTGAAGACTCGACTAGATCTATGATATTTTTCGCGGAATCTGCGAGGTAGCAACCTGTAAAGAATGTCTTCATACGAAAAGAAAAGAAATAGTGGAGAGGTTGTAGGACTGGCGCATGAGCCTGTATGAGTGAAATCCGACCGTCCGGGATCGCAGGGAGGCTTGCGGAAATGTGGGCAATGGTGGAATTGTGAAGCCACCTCGCAATCGAAAAACGGGGATGGCGAGAGTGGCATAATAGAGCTAACCTTTGAAGACGGTTTCTCTACCAGGTTCTGAACGGCCCTGAGTCGATATGAACAAATCCGGCCGTGGGATAGTAACCGACCCCTCCCTTGCGGAGCTTCAATGCGGTTCGCCTGACGGTTTCGATCTTTATATGGGGAATGGCTATGTCGATAGCTTTTCCCTTCATGTGCAGGCTGCGTTTCGCCACGTTTCGCCCCTCCCGCCGCAGATTTACGTTGAATTCCGGAGAGCGGTAACCCGAAATTATGTGAATCTCGTTCCCTCCTCCCAAATCTTTGTCTATGCGGTTGAGAAATTCGATTGTGCGAATATCTATTCTTGCCACTTCCTCTGTGTAGCGACAGCGCAGAATCCGGTCGATTGCGCTCAGCGCCTTGGGATTGTACTCGCCATCTCCAGTCCGATAGGTTACCGAAAGTTTCTCGTTGTTATGGGTGTTGAAGAGGGTCAGTCTCCCCTCTGGTAAACTTTCAGTTGCCGCTATTTTCGAAAAGGCGGGAGTGCCACCGAAAAGAACGAACATCCCAGCTAACGTCACTTTTAGAAAGGATCTTCGGTTAAAATGCATTTCCGTCAAAAACGATGACCTCCTTGAATTTATTAACAAAAACTGCCCGAGCCATACAACAATGTTACAGTTTTATATCAAGAAAACAACGTTTCTGTCAACCATCTTTGCGTCCCTACTGAACTAACTCCTTTCATACGAAGCTATTTCCGCACTCCGACTCTCTTGCCGGACGATCCCCGCTCAATCGCGGTGTATTCTAAACGCAGCCTATCCGTCTAGTTCGGGCGGGGTGCGGACGCGCTGAGGGCCTGCGCCAATTCGCCGTCATGTCCATAGACGTCATTGCGAAAATGGATCGTTCCGGTTTCATCCACCCATGCGGTGAAGTAGAGGATATGGACAGGAGTCGGATCTGGGAGACGTAAGATGCGGTTTTCCCCGGTTTCAATTGCGGAAAGCAGTGATTCGCTGTTCCAGGCGGAGATATCCCGGAGAAGATACTCCGCAAGTTCTACAGGGCTCTCGATGCGGATGCATCCATGGCTGAAGCCACGTGATTCCCTTGCGAAGAGGTCGTGGTATGGTGTCCCGTGTATGTACACGTCATACTTGTTGGGAAATACGAATTTCACGCTTCCAAGCGGATTTTTGGGGCCAGGGTCCTGGCGAAGCCAGAATGGAAAATTGCGTTGGGATACCTTTGACCAGTTTATGGACGATGGTTCAATCTCCCGCGCATCGGGTCCCCAGTGTCTGTAGACCCGTATTTTATTCCTGGCAAGGTATGCTCTATTTTTACGGATATCCGGGAGTATTTCCATGGATGCGATCTTGGAAGGAATATTCCAGTAAGGATTGAGTTCCAGATTGGTGATCAGGCCGCTAAAGACCGGTGTTTTCTGAAAGTCCTTACCCACAATCGCCCTCATACTCATCATGCTGCTGTTGTTTTCTATGACATTCAGAGTGAAGTCCGCGATATTCACCTGAACATATCGGTCACCGAGATTATCGGGCAGCCACCGCCACCGCTCCATATTCACTTCAATCTGTCGCAGGCGGTTCGCGGCGGGCACTTCCATGGCCGACCGGGTTGTCGGTCCGACCACGCCGTCATCCTTGAAGCCATGCCGCGACTGGAACCGCCTTACTCCACTTTCCAGACCCTCGTCAAAGAGTTGGCTATCGGCATCTTCCGGGGATGCGACAAGATCGCCGGTGATGTGCAGGTACGCCCGGAGCTCTTTCACACGTTCGCCATGATCGCCCCGTCTGAGAACGGGGCCATTGGAGAGCGGAAGCCACCCCCCCTTTTTTACGATATCGCGATAAACCGACAGCGATGCTTTCAGTTTCTCATATCCCGGCTGGGGAGGTTTCAGATTAGCGAGGCTGTCCTCAACAGCATCCTGTCCCAATGCCTCTTCCAGCACCTTCAGCAGGTCCCGCTTGCGTCCCTTGATGAACCATTCGGACTGTAAAGTCTCCGGATTGACGCGCCCAGACAGGAGATGGGATGCATAGATGAGGAACGTATCGGTGAGGAGCAGGTCGAGATCTGCCGCTTGATCGGGGTCAACAAAACCGAATACGGCTTTTTCGGAACTGGTTCGGTGCAGGAGGGCTGAAATTGTTTCAAGATGATAATGTTTCGCTATCAGACCATCACGGTCAGCTTTATCGATTTCAGCCACAAGGGAAATGGCCCGGGGCAGCGGCCCGGATTCCCCAATCCAGGCGGGAGTAAAAGACCGCTTGGCATAGAAACGCGGAAGGACTGACGAACCGCAGAGAAGCTCGGCTCTGCACACCAATTTAGTGCCGTTCGCAATCTGAATTCTTTCACTGATACGTCTCGAGACCTCGGCAGTCAGATTTTGCGCGGAAACTGTTTTCAATGGAAATAACAGGCTTGCAACAAGAAGGGTGATAATCGGAAGATTTCTTCGCATAATATTCTCCGTTAAGTTGATCGTCTTTGGAGTTAGACCAAGCTAAGCTGTTGAATCTGAAATTTACATTTCCCAATACTAGCTGTTTTTTGAGTTTGGAGACCACTTTTGAAGATCAAAACCGACATTGTAAGGAGCAGATTCTTCTCTCAGTACACATCGGTCAACTTGTTGTTCTTCGATTCTTCTACCGATGGCCTTGACGTCAAGCCTGTTCTTGCTCTCTTCAATAATACTTGCGCTGCCAACGGCAATGCACTCTGTCCAGCAACTCTCCCGCTGGTTTTTGCCATTGGTAATGGCGTCATGAATCCACAGTCTGTGCTGCTCGGATAATTGCTCGGGGTCAGAAAATCCGCAACGGTTCCTTCAGGGGAAACGGGAACTATAGAGTCAGAAGCATTTTAGGGACGCTGTTATGTGCGGTAGTCCGTGATCTTCGCCTCCACTACCGAGACGCGATTATGGACCTGCAGGAAGTTTTGGTTTGCCTGCAGGTCCGGGTACTGTCCCAGACTATCAACAGATTGCCGATAGGACTGTTACAAAGTTGTTGTCAATCAAATATACATGATCTTGAAATACTTTATAAGAACCGGAATATGGGAATTCAGAGGTGAGGAGACCTAATACAAGACTCACAACGCCCCGGTCGGCGTCAGGTACGAATTTTAAGCAAGATGCGGTTGGCCAGAATCCCGGGGACCACGCCAGGAAACATCAGGAATGGCAGCCGTGCGCTTTCCTGAGTTCTTCTAGGTGTGTATGCTCAGCAAATCATCCGCTGAGAAAAGTCTGTCCATATCCAGCAGGATGTAAGGCTTTTCCTGTACCTTTGCAATCCCGAGCAAAAACCCGTTATCGGCCGCAATGATGGAACCCACCGTATCCTCAATTTCGGTGCCGTGTATGGTGATGGCTTCGGATACCGAGTCCACGACGACTCCCACCGTTACGACGCTTGCAGCACCTGCTATTTCCACTACGACGATGCAGGAGCGACCGGTATCCTCGGAGTTCCCCAGGTTCAGCTTGAGACTGAGATCCACCACGGAAATCGTGTTGCCGCGCAGATTGATCAGCCCTCTGACATTGTGCGGCGCGTTGGGAACGGAGGTGACCGACACCATCCTGATGATTTCCTTGATCTTCACGATGGGGATGCCGTACTGCTGGTCCTGCACTGATACGAGCAGGTATTTGCCGGTCAACCGCCCAATCCTTGCCTCTTCCCTCTCGCGATACTTCTCTTCCGTAATATCAATGAGAGTCCCGGTGACGCATTCCATTTTCCCTTCACCGTTGCACATGATCTGGGAAAGCTCGAGAATCCACTTCTCGGTGCCGGATTTCATGCGTATCCGGTAGGACCGGGTATAGGTCTTGTCCCCCTTCAGCGCCGCCTTCAGGGCCTCTGTCGCCAGGGGAACGTCTTCCTGGTACATGATGTCTCTTATCCAGTTGAGGGACTTGTTGTTAAATTCCTCATTCTCATAGCCCGTCAACTCGATGATTCTGCTGCTGAAAAACTGGACGGAGCCGTCGGGAAAACCCTGATAGCCTACATTAAAGATGTTCTTGAGATCCATGCAATCCAACCTCCGATAACAAATCAGTTATGACCCGCTAACCCCTGAGACTCCTAGAAGGGCAAAGGATGGGTCACCCGCCAGTTTCATCCCCAGCCGAGACGAGTGTGCATCTCACGTCGAAATTACCACACAGCACACGTCCGAATGGTATTAGTATCGGCAGATACGGAAATATATTTAGCGTTTACTTTTCAGATCCGTATGCGGCCTGGCAGCGTGGAATCAACGAAAACGTCAACGGAATCCTTCGGTTTTAATTTTCAAAGGGTACCGACTTTCGGAACGTCTCCGATAAACCCCTCGCAAAAGCCCTACGCGTGACTTCGCAAAAGAGTCTTTATCGTACCAGCCAAATGTGATTGACCTTGTTGTCAGCGATGGCGCTCTCACGAGTTTGCCCGATTAAGTCACGATAACGGCCAGCAACTCATATGACTATGCCGCGGGCGAAGCCTATGCCTGGGTCGCCTACGGAACATCCCCCGAATTCTCCGGATTCACCGGCTTTGTAAAGATCAATCTCGCAACTGGGGCGATTACTAAAGTACTCGGACATGGGGAAGTAAATTTCATGGCCGGTGCTGATTTTGTCAAAGGTCGATATCTCTCAGTCGAGTACGGTACCAACAGGCTTTTCTCTGTAAACGGCGACAATATCCTCTACGGCACACTCTACAGCAGTAGCGGCGGACTCTATACCATCAATACCACAACCGGAACCGCCACGTTGATTGCGCCGCTCGGCCGGGAACTGGACGGCTTCGCCATCCCCACGCAACCGCTGATCCCGGGACAATTCGACGAGCAGTACTCTCATCATACTCTTGAAAATCGGCACCGGCCGGTATCTATCTATTCACATGAGAAGAATGTCAGGGTAAGGCAGATTTTTCCCCATAATGCAGAAAGCCCCTTTCCCATGCCGGGAAAGGGGCTTTCTTGCGAATCACTTCTGCGTATACAACCTGTTCCGGTTAACAATAATTCTCATCAATCAGGGAAAATACGTATTACGATTTCTTCTTCGAGTCGGCAACGGAGCGCAGGAGAATGGCCTTCAGTTCTCAAAAGTAGCCTGTCCCCGACCCTACTCAAGACCTCTCCATACCTCTGAAGTCTTATATTTCAAGACCCCTTAGACTTTATTGTACAATAAAGGCCCGGAAAATCATGCCTGTGGTTCATTCGCCTGAGAGGGTAAAAAGGTCGGCCCTGACGAGGATACCACCTCCACTCGAAGGGGCTGCGCACTGTCGAGATGCACGTCGCGCTGGGGACACGCAATTGTGATCTTTTCCTCGATGAAACGCTGCGCAATCAAGAAACGCAGATCGCTGGCCACGCACATCGGGTTTACCTCGGGACCGTAGTCAACCCAGAAATAGAGAGCGAAGACCATAGCGTTGTCGCCAAAGTCCTCGAAAAAAATCTGCGGCTGCGGGTCCTTCAACACCGATCCGTGCCGTTCACTACACTCGGCAAGGATGTCGCGCACCTTTTCCGCAGGTGAGTCGTAGGCAACCCCGACCCGCAGAATCCGGCGAAGCCGCGCGTTGTTGTGGGTCCAGTTGGTCACCTTGGTTTCGAGGAATGTCGAATTCGGAATTACCGTCTCCACACCATCAAAACCGAGGATGGTCGAAGCCCTCAAGTCCACCGCGGTTATCCTGCCCACCGCTCCGTCAACGTCAACGGTGTCTCCCACCCGGACCTTACGCTCCAGCAGGATCAGGATGCCGCTGATGAAGTTCTTGATGATGGTCTGGGTGCCGAAGCCGACACCGATGACTAATGCACCGCCGAGGAAGGCGAATACGGTGAGGGGGATGCGTGCCAGGTTGAGAGTTATGATCAACAAGAAGAATGTGGTCAGTGCCAGAAGCCAGCGGCGAATGACACTTGCCTGGTGTTTGCCGAAGCCGAACCTCCCGACCATTATCCGCTGCACGTGTCGGCCAAAGAACGCCGCTATTCCGTACCCTAGAAGGAAAAGGAGCATTGCTCCGATGCTCTTGCCGACTGTCACAGCACGGGTGGTGACAACCTTTTGCCCCGCAACCTCCACGGTGTCCTCGACGGCAAACAGCTCGAAGGACCATACTCGGCGAAGAATATCCGATGCCGTTCCGAACCAGTTCCGCAACCTATCCGTAATGCTGCGTTGCTGCTGAACTTGTTCGATATCTTCTTGCCACGATTGCAGTTGGACATCAACCTGATCCAGGGCGGCTTTCAGGCGTTCGGCCGCTTCCCTCTGCAAACGCCGCGCCGCGAGCAGGTCTCGCTCTGCCGTGCGAAGCGGACTTGGTTCCTCGATTCTGACCAACCGCGCCTCCTGCTCGCGCTCGGCGACCTGAAAGACCTCCAGTTGGTGCTGAGCATACTCCATCCAGGGCTTGAACCGCTCCCGGCTCTTCTGGAATCGGGAAAGGATGGCGCGCTGTTTCTCACTGTTTTTTCCGGCTACGGCGGTATAGCGCGGTTCCCAAAACGTGGAGACGGACTGGTTAATGAACATCAGTGCCGAAAGAACCTCGGTTTCAAAGCGCGAACACTCCACCCATGCAAGGGCAGCCCGCTGCCTGGCATCAAGCTCGTCGTGCAGCACCCCTGTCGTCGCGGAACTGCCCCTATTGCCGTGACGGACGGTAAAAGCGACCAGCTCCTGCTGCGCCCGTGCCAGCGCGCTTGCTCTAAGCGCATCGCGAGCCAGGGAAGCATCCATCTCCTGATCTAGTCTGGAGCGGTTTGACATCAGGCCGGCCAAGACCTTATTCAGGTCTACCCGACTGAACACCATATGTCTCCCGGCTTCCGCCAGTTGACGCTCCAGTAAATCGAGTTCGGCGCGCGCCACGAAAGACCTTTCTGCGAAAATTTCATGGCGTAGGGCGCTACACGACGTCACGGCATCCGCGTTACGGACTCGAATCCCCGCCCGCTCCTTTCGCCACACCGCAATCAATCGGTCTTCGGGAGTCAAAGCATGCTCAAGCTCTTCGGCTGCCAGAATGTCCTTTTCCCTGGCACGCCTTGCCGCATCCGAGTTCTCTTCATCCTGCTGGGCGAATAACTCCCGGCTCGAGTCGAGCCCCCGCGCCTTGGCGCGGGCAGCAAGCATCTTTTCCCGGATCTCGTCGACCATGAGAATCGAATAGGGTGGAGGCTCAGGGAAGCCAACCCAGCTCTTCAGCTTTTGCTCGGCGGCAGTTCGGGCGTACAGCAATTCCTTGCGCTCATCAAGCAGGTTGAGTTGGGAGGTAAGACGAGTAATCAGGCCATCGAGGAGACGGTAGCGGGCTTCCACTTTCTGCCTGGAAATGCCGGGAGGCGTAATGACCGTCCGGTCCCGTTCCGCCTGGGCCTCGACCAGCGCACGCCTGGCGATTTCCCGCTGCTGCTCGGGACTCGCCTCCTGAACCTCCGGTTGGCTCTCTTGCTTATCCGCCGGAGGGACCTGTAACAACTTTGGTACCTGGGCAAAGGCCGGCGAGCCCACCAGAGCGGGGGCTGCCATCAATACAACGACCAAGCCCGTGGCAAATATTCTTCTCCAATGAATAGGGAGAACTGACATGATGGTGATGAGGTCAATCATTCGATGCTGTCCTTGTACGATCCTTGTAATGTGCCGCGCCCCCCGGACAGCGCTGGGGTACCATTCACGGTTTCCTTCTCTCCACTGAGGCCACATCCGATTCGAGCAGTGTGTTCGGCTCCCTGCAGAAAGGTATCCGGAGTCATCCGCCCTTTCAGACCTCGATCCTGAACTCCGCGCCTTTCCCGGTATTGCGGAAAGTCAACTTTCCTCCCATGTTCTTTTCGATGATGGTCTTCGACATGAAGAGACCGACTCCCGTCCCCTTGTCCGGTCCCTTGGTGGAAAAGTACGGCTCGAACAACCTGTCCATGATCTCCTCGGAAACTCCACCGGCGTTATCGGCGATGGTTACGATAGTTTTGCCTCCCTCCTCAAATGAAAAGATTGAAATCCTGGCGTCGTCAACATCGCGCTCGACCAGTTCGTCCCGAGCGTTCATCAGGATATTCAGCAGCACCTGGGAGTATTCATTGGGATAGCCGGTAATCAGCGGGCTGCCTTCCGTAGTGACGGCAATGCGGGTCCGCTGGTTCAAAAAACTTTTTTCGATCAGGGAAACCGTTTGTCCGATCACCTGGTTGACGCCGAAGGTAAGCATTTCCTTGTCAGACCTGAAAAAACCCCTGAAATCATCGATTGTCTGAGACATGTGCAGGATCAGCATCATGGCCTCATGGGAATTCTTATTGAGAAAATCCTCACTGAATTCGCCTGTGTCATAGACGAGCGTCAGTTCCTGGATGTAAAGGCCGAGTGAATTCAACGGCTGTCGCCACTGGTGGGCGATATTGTTGATCATTTCGCCCATGAGGGCCCGGCGGTCCTGCAGAATCAACATCTGGTCCTTCTTGCGAAGTTCGTCCACAGCCTGGAGGATGCGTGTTTCCAGCGTACGGTTGAGCTCTTCAAGTTCCCGTCGTTTTTCGGCGAGGGCGTCTTCCGCGCGCTTGCGTTCCGAAATGTCGATGATCACAACGCGGCACGCATCCCCCGACCTGCAGACCAGGGCCTCGATCTGTACGAAAAACGGAAGTGGCCCCTCATTCACAAGCACCACCTCGCTGGTCTGTTTGGTCTTGCCGGCAAAAACCATATCGAGAAATTTGGCAAAGGCGACACGATTTTCTTCCGCCACGTAAAGCATGAACCGCCGACCGATGAGGCTGGACCGATCCAGGCCCAGAAGGCCGGCTCCGGCGAGGTTCGCGGCACGGATAACCGTATCCCGGGCGAGGGTACAGTAGCCGACCGGGGCGAAATCGTAGAGGTCGGTGTACATCTCCAGGGCTGTCTCCACCTTATCCCTGGCCAGGCGGAGCTCCTCGTTCTGCATCTCCAGCTCGATCTGGTGGACCTGAAGCTCATGGACCAGCCGCTGTGTCTCTTCCCCGGTCCGGGGTAGGACCGCTTCCAGCTCGGTCGTGCTCAGCCGCTCTTCCGCTCGGCGACGCAGATGAGCAGTTTCTCCTGGCGTGCCGTCAGCTTTTTTCATTGTGTTGCCTCAGTTCCATGCAGAATGTTGGGATTGCCTGAATTCGGCGCTGTTTACACAGATTCAGACAGCTATCTATCAAGTATCGTCCGCACCTTTCTCGCCAGGTCAATGGACGAAAAGGGCTTCGCGATGATTTCCGTACCGTCTTTGAGGGCCTTTGCCTCTATAATGTCGGCAGTGTAGCCGCTCATAAAGAGTATTCGCACCCCGGGACAAACCTTCCTGATCTCATCATATGCCTCTTTGCCGTTCTTGTTCGGCATGATCAGGTCGAAGAGCAGCAACCGGATCGCATCTTTATGGGCCGAATATTTTCTTAACGCATCATCCCCGTCCACCGCCGAGATAACCCGGTAGCCGAACCCGGTGAGGACTTGTTCCGTCAGTGACCGTACCGCTTCATCATCCTCGGCCAGCAGTATCGTTTCCGTGCCCCTCCGCGGGGGTGGCAGGGGGGCCTGCACTTCCGGCGCCTGTTCGTCATGGGTCAGCGGCAGGTAAATCCGGAAAATCGTCCCTTTATTCGGCTCACTGGTAACATCTATATAGCCGTTATGCTGCTTGACGAGGCTGTAAGCAATCGACAGTCCGAGTCCCGTACCTTTTTCCATCGTCTTGGTGGTGAAGAACGGCTCGAAAATTCTCCCGACTGTTTCCCGGTCAATGCCCGTGCCGGTATCGGTTACCGAAATGAGAACATAGTCCCGAGGCTCGCCGAATCCGTGTGCCTTTACGAACTCAGAATTTATGACAAAAGGTTCACAGGTTATCGACAATGTGCCGCCGTTTGGCATGGCATGTCGTGCGTTGGTGGCCAGGTTTATCAAAACCTGCTCTATCTGGCCGCTGTCGGCGGTTACCATCAGTGCTTTTTCCCCGCAGGCCGTCGCGAGCCGGACATCCTCGCCAATCACCATGGTCAGGAACTTGTCCACATTCCGTATGATCTCATTGATATCCGTCGGCCGCGGGCTGATAAGATTTTTGCGGCTGAAGTTCAGAAGGCTCCTGGTCAGATTCGCTCCCCTGTCTGCCGCGGCAAGTATCTGCTTCAGGTTGTCCAGCACGGGATCGCCCTCCTGCATTCTCAACTCCGAAAGTGACCCATACCCTACGATTACGTTGAGGATGTTGTTGAAATCATGGGCAATGCCCCCGGCCAAAAGCCCGACCGTCTCCATCTTCTGTGCCTGCAGAAGCTGGCATTCCAGATTCTTGCGCTCGGTGATATCCCTCATTATCCCTATCGCATGCCATTTCGCCTTCAGCTTTACCGCGGAGACGGAAAGTTCCAGCGGAAACTCCGTCCCGTCGTTGCGGAGACCCGTCACTTCGGTGATCGTGCCGATTACCGGTCCGCTGCCATGCTCCCTGAATTTGTCAAATCCATGCGCCACGGCATCACGGAGACGTTCGGGAATGAAGCACCGGTGGAAAACCTTGCCGATGATCTCAGCTGATGGAGAGCCGAACATCCTTTCAGTCGCGGTGTTGCAGAACGTAACCACCCCGCTGTCGTCCAGCATGACAATGGCATCGACGGCCATTTCCGACAGTTTATACATTCTTTCCCTGCTCTCACGCAGATCATCTTCGGCCTGTCTGCGCCCAGTTATGTCGATCAGTGCGATGCGGCACTCCTGTCCGCCAACGGCGGCCCGGGCCTCGATCTGTACGAAGAGCTGATGACGCCCCTCCTTCGGCAATGCCACCTCGCAGGTTACTTCAGCATCGTCGGTAAAGACCTTGCCGAGAAATGCAGCAAAGGCAGTACGGTTTTCTTCTGCCACGAACAGCCCGAACCGCCGGCCGATCAGCCGGGAACGTTCGACCCCAAGGAGGTTTGCGCCGCTGAGGTTGGCGGCACGGATAACCCCGTCATGGTCGAGGGTAACGTATCCCACA
>Ga0351906_1188_pt1 | contig 14896 bp, 10 predicted proteins | sample BONcelHT113001E5_FD_206866 | JGI IMG/M metagenome (GOLD analysis project Ga0351906, IMG submission 206866) | Enriched cells from coal bed in the Powder River Basin, Montana, United States - BONCAT cells T11 rep1 HSBNCT.T11.300.1.E5 ... | reverse complement strand
TGTGCCGAGATGTCTTTGCACGTGGTCCACGGGTTGAAGCTGTTACTTAGCGTCTGTCATGACTTAATCCGTTTTTATGCTTTAGTAAGCAGGAAGCAATACAAGGCACTCTTTTCTGATGAACGTCTTGTTTCTCTACCACATGCTCCGCATGAATGGAATAGGCTTCCTCAGATCGCGCTACCTTGTCGAAGACCTTGAGAGGCGTGGGCACAGCGTGCGTCTTGCATATGGCATCGTTGATGACCCGTCCAAGTACCAAGGTTATCTACAGGATGACATGATAGCGTTTGACGAAGTGGCCAAGTTCCATCCTGACGCGCTAATATTCGAACTAGGCGGTGCTGATCGCTTTCCAAGTAGGGATCGGTTGAACGAACTCAAACGCCAGGGTTGCATCATTGCTCACTGCGGCTTGGGCTATAATGACTATGACAGAGACAGAAAACAATATGATGAAATGTATGCTGGTTTTGGCTGCGGAATCCGCAAGAAAGAAAGCGACAAGCAGGGTATAGACGAGCTGCCCAATATTCGAGGCTCAGACACGGTGAGTCCGGTAACTCGTACAGATGTCGAAACGCTCAAAAAATACTGTTTTATCCACGATCCAAAGGTATTTGAGAATATTCCTTGCGTATCCTCACATCATGCCTTGGTGATTTTTCCGTTCAAACACATTTTGTTGACCTCTGGCCCTCATAGCTTTATCAAGGCCTATAACGACGATATTCATGGTGAGAGCTATGCTATATATGGTGCATTTTGCGATACCAATGGAATAGAGATTCTGATAACGGGGCATTTTGCTACAGATGGACGAGATAGAATAGATAGACAGAATAACCGGATTTTCCTCATGAACGTTCTTGACTATTTTCACTCCTTCAATGCAGTAACGTACAAAGTCAAACCTGTGCAACCACACTGCACGGCAGTGACAGCATTGGACGGCGTCGGTCGACAAGAAGGGGGCAGCGAAATGCCGACAGCGTTTATCTCGTATTCCTGGGACAGTGACGGTCACAAATCCTGGGTTCGTGACCTTGCCAGCCGCCTGCGTTCTGACGGCGTTGATGTTACTCTCGACCAATGGCATCTAGTCCCTGGCGATCAACTACCACAGTTCATGGAACGCGCCGTTCGAGATAGAGAGTATATACTCATCGTGTGTACCCGTCGGTACAAACAGAAGTCCGATCTACGAGTCGGAGGTGTGGGCTATGAGGGGGACATCATGTCCTCCGAGGTTTTCACAGAGCGCAATCAACGTAAATTCATCCCAATCCTGCGCGAGCCACCATGGGCCGACTCCGCGCCCTCATGGTTGCTCGGGAAGTACTATGTCGACCTGTCGGAGTCCCCATATTCCGAGATCCAGTACCAGGATTTGTTGAGTACGCTTCTCGGTACTCGGCCACAAGCGCCTCCAGTCGGGAACGCTGCTCACAGACAGCCACTTACTGCGTCTGTGGCGGGGTCTGTGCTCCCTGCGATGGCCCAGACCTTTGATCCCATCAAAATCACAGGCGTGGTGATTGATCAGGTCGGCACGCCTCGAGGCGACGGAACGCGCGGGAGCGCCCTCTATCGAGTACCATTCCGGCTCTCAAGGCGACCACCACCACTGTGGGCGGAGCTGTTTCCTGCCTGCTGGGATCATCCACCCCGCTTCAGTAGTATGCATCGACCGGGCATAGCGTCTGTAGTTGGTGACTTGCTCATTCTAGACGGCACGACGGTCGAGGAGGTACAGCAGTATCACAGGGATACGCTGATACTTGCAGTGGAAGAGACGAATAACAGGTATGTAAAAACGCGGGCAGAAACAGAAGCACGGCAAGAAGAGGAAGCTAAACGGATTGCCGACCACAAGCGCCATGTTGAAGAGCAGGCCAAGACAATCTCCTTCGATGATTCTGACTAGGCACTGCCTGGCGACCGGTTGCGGTGCATGCTATCGGCATCGCCGTCTGTACAGGAGGCCGTCGGCGAAAGCCCGACTAATAGCTGGGGGGGGACCACCGGGGAACTCGACGCCACGGACTTCCTTATCTGCTTTTCTTCGGTGCATGGCCTGTAGTCATAAACGTCCTGATGGCCTCCCTTATGTCTTCCAGCAACCATCTCCCGTGTCATCAAGGGATGGTTTTGTAGAATACTTGCAACCCTTCTCTGTCTGTGCAATCCCCGCTGCTGGTATCTCAGTTGGCCTATTTGCGGCTATCGGCTGAGAAGCCATAACCTCGGGCAACTGGTCTCCTACATCAAGGGCAATAGAATGCGGCCTGTCCCTATCCCTCCTCCCGTTCCCCCCAGACGCTGAGCAGCGCGAACACCAGCAGGGCCAGCAGCATCATCAAGGCCGCCAGCGGCGTGGCCGCCGCTAGGCCATAGCCCTGAAAACGTTCATAGACCAGCACCGCCAGCGTGCGCGGGTGGTAGGCCAGCAGGACCACGGCCCCAAACTCGCTGATTCCGCGTGCCCACATCATCAGCGCGCCAGAGGCGACGCCCCGCCGGGCAAGAGGCAGGGTCACGCGCCAAAAGCTCTGCCACCCAGAGGCACCGTCCACGCAAGCGGCCTGTTCCAATTCAGGGTGGATGCCGGCAAAAGCGACGCGGGCATTGCTGACCAGGAACGGCACCCCGACGAACAGCATAGCCACTACGATGCCCGCTACGTGGTCGGTGAACAGCAGCCCCACGGTCCCCAGCAAGCGCCCCAGCGTCCCGCGCGCGCCAAAGGTGAGCAACAGAGCCACGCCCGCCGAGGTGTGGGGGATAATGATGGGCAAGCCCAGCAGCCCATCCACCAGCAGGCGCCCGCGAAAGGGCCGGCGAGCCAGCAGGTAGGCCAGCGGCACGCCGCTCAGCAATCCCAGTATGGTGGCCAGCCCGGCGGCCTGTAGCGTGATGCGCCACGAACGCAACACCTCGGCCTCTGCCAGGGTGTCGGCCAGGTCCGCCGGGGTGCTGCCCAACAGCAGCGTGAATACCGGCACGGCCAGAAAGACCAGCAGCAGCCCCGCCAGCCCACCGAACGCCAGAGTCAGTCGCCCTGGGAGCGCCCGCGGGGGTCTCACTCGGGCTGGCATAGGGCTGCAAGCTCGGGCGGCAGCAGTTCGAGATGGTCGGCGCGCAAAGGCTCTAGCAGTGGATGGTAGCTCTCGGCCATGATGCGATGCCCCTCGGGTCCTAGGGCGAACGCCACCAAGCGCGCGGCCGCGTCAGGTTGTGGCGCGTTGGTGGGGATCGTGAGCCCGTAAGCGATCACCTCGCCGGGGAAAAGCGGCTCGACGGCCGAGAAGCGGCGGAAGTCGAGCTTGACCGCTACCTGGCCATAGGCCTTTTCGAACTCGGGCGAGCCCAGGTTGAGCCCATCCGGCAGTGTGATGTGGGACAGGTTGTGTTGCTGCACCACGCTCTCGTATTCGAATACATAGTCGACATCGCCCGACTGCAAGAGCGGGATGAGTTGTACGCTGCTTCCGCGCATGACGATGGTGCTGCGCGAGCGTGGCTCTAGCACTTCAGGCACGTGGATCAGCACCTGGTCGCCGACCTGTTCGGCGGTGATCGGCTGGACAAAGCGGCCCATCAGCATGTCCTCGAAAAGGGTCTTGCGGTCATAGAGGCCCTCGGCCAGTTGCAGCACCATCAACTGGCGATAGCCGCAGGCGTCGAACCGCGGATCGGCCAGGCCCACGCGAACCCCCGGCCGCGAGACGATCTCGGCCCAGTTGTCGCTGGTCAGCTCGTCGGCGTACTGACTGTGCGGACCATAGGCCAGGGCCATCTTGTTGGTGGCGAAGCGGATGTTCCAGCGGGCGTAGGGCTGGCCGCTGTCCGGGTTCAGGGTGTTGTACATCAGCAGCGAGAGCAGCCTGTGATCGGCCGAGGCTACTACGTCGATCTCTTCGTGGATGTCGGTTACGTGGCGGATCACCTGTATCGAGCCGTGCGCCTCCATCAGCATGTCGAGGTCAGGATTAGCAGCCTCGAAGGCTGGCTCCAGGGCGGCGAAGGGGATCATTAGGCTGCCGGCGCAGAACACGCGGACGGGCGTCCTGGCGGCAGGGCGGGGCGTCGTCGGCGGGGCGCTCGTGGCTGTCGGTATGAGCGTGCTCACCGCGGCAGGAGTGTTGTCCGCTGCGAGGGTGTTGGTGGGCTCCGTCCGCGCCTCAGAGATGGCGGCCGGGACGGCGGTCGGTTGCTGGGTGGGCACTGGCGAGCAGCCGGCGCAGGCCACGGCGATGGCCGCCAAGGTCCATACGATCAACGGTCGATGATGGGGCATCCTCTGTCCTTTGGGGCTGGTGGTCGGTTGTTGTTGACGTGATGGTGGTCTGGGCACAGCATGGCGCCATGCTGCGCCCAGACTGCACGATTACTTGACCTCGATCAGCCGTACGTCCTTCACCCAGGCGCCTGAGGACTGGCCGGGCATGATCAGCGCGAATCCTTCGCCGTCCAGGATCACCAGGCAGTCGGCGCAGGCGAGGACATCCGCCAAGGGGACCTCGGCGCTGTAGCCGTCACTGGCGGTAAAGACCACCACCGTCGCACCTGCCTCGGGCTGGCTGCGCTCGAGCAGCGTGGTCAGCAACACACCCTCGTACTCGGTAGGGCCCTTCTTGGGATGCTCGGCAGTCAGTTTGGTCATGCCCAACTGCACTAGTTCCTCCTGCGTGTAGGCGATGGGCATGGCCAGTTTGCCATAGGTGTGCAGCGTGCCCGCCTGAAGCGCGGCCACATCCGGCTTGCCGGCTGCCGAGCTGTCTTCGGTGGCGGTCGGCTCGTCCTCGTCGGTGGTCGGCTCCGGAACAGCCGCACCGACCTGGTCCACGTGCAGCACGATCTGGGCCACTGCGCCCACCATTTCGCTCTTTTTCAGGCTCGAACCCACCAGGCGCAGCGGGAACACGTCCTCTGGGAGCGGCTCGCCATCGACGAAGATGGCCAGGATGACCGTCTTGTTGTAGGTCAGCCAGGCGCTGTCAAAGGTCACTTTGTAGCCATCCGCGGCCACAACATCCACCTCGTAGCCCTTTTCGGCCAGAGGGGCGTCAAAGGCATCGCCTTCGTGGCGCACGACATCGTCGACCCGCCCCATGAGGTAGTACAGAGGGATGCCAGACCAGACCTTACCGTCGGCATCGGCCCACTGCGCCAGGTGGCAGTTGGGCGCTGCGCCCGACTCGAAAGTGTTGCGGTCCATTTCCTCGACGATGGCGCCCTCCAAGTGCAGGGTCCATTCGGCGCTGGCCGGTTTGAGCACGATCTGGCGCACCCACTTGACCGCCCAGTGACCGTCGGTCACCTGGTCGTTCTTGGGCGTGACAATGGCCAGGCGCAGCGAGCCGTCGGACTCTTCCGGGATCGGCTGCCCGTCTCGCTCGTACGCCACGATGACCTTTAGAGGCTCGGCGCGTTTGAGCTCGTCGCCGGTGCCGGGGTCAAAAGCGGTAAAGGCCCCAGTGGTGATCTGGTCGTAGGAGAAGGTCGTGGCGTAGCCGTCTTTGGCCACCACGTTGAGCGCCGTGCTGGCATCGAACGTGCCGGCCAGCTTGGCCAGGTCCTCCAGGGCCACGCCGCGGAACAGCGTGGGCGTCGTAATCTTGCCGGTGGAGCTCTTGGTGCCCCCCCAGCCCTCGGTGACCGGCAGCGTTTTCAGCTCCTCCAGGGAGAACGTTCTGGAACCGGCGGGGCCGTCGACCTGCAAGCTGGCGCCCTCCGCCGGCTTTTCGGTTGGCACGGGCGCGGTGGCTGGTGCCGGGGTGGCGGTGATCACCACCACCTGCACGATGGGCGTAGGCGTGGGCGCGGTCTGGCAACCCGCTACCGCGGTAGCGACAAGGACCACAAGGGAGAGAGCCAACAGCCTACGGACGAGACGAGCCGTCCGATGGCCGCGCGTGCTAATTGACATAAGGGACATCCGAGGTTCTCCTGCATCGGTGTGTGTCAGGCGCGAACAACAAGCTAGACGACCGTGCAGGCAAGAGGTCCGGCGATCAAAACAGCAAAAAGGGCCGGTCCCTCTCCCACGCACGGAAATAGAGGCACCGGCCCAGGGGCCGCTGCTTACTCCTCCTTTCCAAAGGTGGGGGGCATGGGCGTTTCCATCCATACCGTTTTGACGACCCGCAATGGGGTCGCCAGCGCTCGCCGCACCATGGGCGCGCCGAGGCGCCGGTAGGCGGGGTGAGTCGGAGAAGAGATATTCAATTGGCCGGATTCTAGCCAACGGCCGTCGGTATGTCAAACGACGGCGGGTTCTCTCGTTGGGCGTGGCCGCGCTCCGTTTGATTGGCAGGGGGTGTGGCAGTATGATTGCTCTAGTCAATGCGCGAGGAAGGGCTCCACGCGTGTTGCAAAGCTCAGCGCTATCTGTGTGCAGCTATCGCCCGCCCAGAAGGTCTAGTTGATCGAGAGGGCCAGGTCTTGTGACGCTGGCGCCGCCACCCACCGCTAAGGAGTAGCTTCCCATGCACGAGCTGACCGGCAGCGAACGGATCACCAACATCTTGCAGCGCCAGCCCGTCGATCGCATCGGGCTCTTTGAGCACTTTTGGAGCGACACGCGGCGCGCCTGGCAGGAAGCGGGCTATCTGGCTCCGGAGGAGCGCCTGGCCGACCACTTTGGGTTCGACATGGACCTTCAGGGCGCCTTCAACCTGACGGCCGACATTCACTATGAGCCCGAGGTCTTGGAGGAGACCGAGGAGACCATTCTGGCGCGCGACGGCAACGGCGCGCTGATGCGGAATCACAAGTTGCACGATGCTACCCCCGAGCATGTCGATTTCCTGGTGACCGGGCGGCAACAGTGGGAGGAGCATATCAAGCCACTCCTGACCCCCAGCCGCGAGCGGATCGACTTTGAGTCGTATCGCGAGGCCAAAGAGTATGCCCGCCAGAAACAGCGCTTCTTTTGCCTCTCGGGCGGCCATGTTTTCGAGCTGATGAAGAACGTCACGGGGCACATACACATGCTGACCGGCATGGCCCTCGACCCGGACTGGGTGCTGGATATGGCCATGACCTACTCGCAGTTGCTGGTCGACCTGGAGGAGATCCTCTTTGCCGAGGAGGGCTGGCCGGACGGCATCTGGTACTATGAAGACATGGGTTTCAAGGCCAAGCCTTTCATGTCGCCGGGCATGTATCGGCGGCTGGTGCAGCCGGCGCACAAGCTTTCCTTCGACCATGCCAAGAGCCATGGGCTGCCGGTGATCGTTCACTCGTGCGGCTATGTCGAGCCGCTGCTGCCGGGGCTGTTGGAGGCCGGCATGGATTGCCTGCAGGTGATTGAGGTCAAGGCGGGCATGGACCTGTGTAAGCTGTATCGCGAATACGGCGAGCGGCTGTCGTTCATGGGCGGCATTGAGGTGCGCGTGCTGTACACCAACGATCGGGCGCAGATCGATGAGGAACTGCTGGCCAAGATCCCGGAGGTCAAGGGCCACTATGGCTATGTGCTCCACAGTGACCACTCGATTCCCAATACGGTACACCACGATACCTACCAGTACTTTATCGATCGCGGCCTAGAGTTGGGGCGCTACTAGGCAGTCCTGGAAGTGAAGGAGGTGGGAAAAATGGCTCGGCACCGGATGATCCTGATGGTGGCGACGATCGGAGCGTTGATCTTGGCGGGGTGTGGCGGCGGAACCGGCGGCTCGGCCACAGGGAACCGTCAGAGCTGCCGTTCCAGCGGCTCCTCTGGTGTCTGTGAGGGTTCCTACGGGACAGTGAAGGGCAACTATGCGTTCCGTGTGGAGGAGCTGGATGTTGACAGCGGTACGCCCGCCTGGGTGAGCGCTGAGGTGGCCGTGGAATCGGGCGCGCTCCGCGTCGAGTTGGTCGCTCCGGATGGCACGGTCACCGGCGCCGATATTCAGGCAGGCCAGAACGTTACGGTGGAGGGACTGGCCGCGGTCAGCGCTTTCGGCGACCTTCCGGTAGCATTCAAGGTGGCGGAAGGCGAGACCGCGGGTGGCATCTCGTACACCATCCGCTGGGAACTATGTCGGTAAGTGGCCCGGAGCGACAACCAACTGTTGCAGGGCGGGGTACCGTTTCTAGCGACAGTAGGGCTGGAGCCAACCAAGGGCGATCCAGTTGGCTGGCTGAGCCTGCCACCGTCGATTGGTCTGGTAGCCGGCCAGTTTCCCTGGGGCGATGCCCAGGCTTGTATATTGAGATAGGGCGCCTGCGTACCCGTAGGTCTCGGTAGACGTTAGGCCGCCCAGCGGGTATCCTGTGTTGGGAGGGATGCGCGAGCTGTGCCGCGCCTGGGGTGCAGTCTGTGCAGCCCCTTAAAGTAGATGGCTTTCCTCCCGCCCAACACAGGCCCGATTAGGGATATTGAGGTGCGCTGCAAGCGCAGCCTCTTATGACCCGCAAGCATGGGACTCTGGGCGGTCTCGTCCCTCCCCTCGCAAGTGTCGGTCTAGACGAAAGGGGGTAACCGCCATGCGTACCATCGGTATTGACCTGGCCATTTCCGGCAAGCATCACGCGACCATCCTGGATGATCAGCAGCGTCAGATCGGCCCGCACGTGATCTTTGACACCTGTTCGCAGGATTTTGACGCCTTGTTGCGACAGGCTCGTGCGGACGCTCCGGCTGACGAACCGCTCCAAGTGGTTATGGAGCCAACCGGTTCGATCTGGTTGCCCTTTGCCAACTATTTCACGCAGCGGCAGGTGACCGTTTACCTGGTCAACGCTCAGTATGCGGCCCGCCTGCAAAAAGCCGATCGCCCGCGGGGCCGAAGCGATCGCACCAGCGCTGACATGCTGGTCAGGTTGCCGTCTTTCAACCGCCGTGTTCTTCATCCGCTGCAGCTCGACGAAGCTTCCCGCCGCGCGGGACAGCGCTTTGCCCGCCAGTACGAACGCTTGACCAAACACATAACCGCTCAAAAGAACCGCATCCAGGCCATCGAACGTACTCACTGGCCCGGGCTGGGACAGGTAGTTAAGCAACCACTGGCGCCCTGGATGCGTCGCTGGCGGGAAGAGCTGTACGATCCCCAAGCTTTGTTGAGCATGACAGAGACCGACCTGATCAACGAACTGATGGCCCTGGGTGCGCCACCCGATGCGCTAGGCACGCTGGCTCTCGGTATGCGGCAGGTGGCCCAAGAGGTGCTCCGGCTCTATGGCCCAGCCTGGGCCGCCAAGACCTTTCCAGACTTGCGAGTGGAAGTCTTGGTGGAGCAGGACTTGCTAGCTCTCTACGAAACGGAGCGCAAGCAACTCGGCAAGCGTATCCGCGAGCTCCAGCGCCAACTCGACCCCGAGAACTTGGCACGGAGTGTGGTAGGTGTCGGTGAGCAAGGTGCCGCCGTCTATACCTTCTTCATCGGCGATGGCCAACGCTTCCCCTCGCAGCGCCAGTTCCGCGGCTGGACGGGGATGTGCCCGCGGAGCAGTCAGAGCGGCGATGTCGAGGCCAAAGGGATGAGCATCAGCAAGGCAGGGCCAAGCATAATCAAGCAATATGCCTATCTGAACGCCGAGATCGCCCGGCAAAGGGATCCGCAAATTGCCGCCATCTACTATGGTCAAATGGTGAATCGCGGCAAACACCATACCCAAGCGGTCTGCTGCTGCGCGACTCATCTGCTGGACCGGATACGCGCAGTATTGCGAAGCGGCAAGCCCTACGAGCTACGCGATGTGGACGGTCGGCCAATCACCAAACAGGAGGGGCGAGCCATTGTGCTGGAGCGCTACCAAGTACCCGCCGAGGTCCGGCGGCGTCGTACGCGCCGACAACGCAGCCAGCCGACGAGTCCCGAACCACGGAGGAGCCGCTCGCGTAAACAAGAGGCCAGCCTGATGGCTGCCTCAGCGTGAACGGCCCCTCCAAACGGAGCATACACGCCTCTTTGTCTGCCTGTCAACTGAAGGGAGGACCACCATCAGAAAACTCGAGTTGTTAAGGTACACAGAAAAGGACCCTTGACACAGATTAGGATATCTAGAATGGGGGCGCGCCGTTGGCGCTGGCGGCGGCCATTGGGTTGGTCGCGGGGACCTGTCCGAGCTCTGCGGAATGGTTTGGTTTCGCGGCACGATGATTGACAAGGAGGAGCGAGGCATGAACTCTAGGGAGCGCGTGCTTGCCGCGTTGCGGCGCCAACCAGTGGATCGGGTGCCAATCTGGATGTGGTACCACCCGGACACGGCGCACCGTCTGGCCAGCTATTTGGAACTCTCTCCGGCGTTGATCGGCGAGGCGCTGGGTGACGACATCGTGCAGACCTGGGTGGGCAACAACCAGGCGATGGAGGGTGTGGTTCACGAGCAGGACGGCGAGACCCACACCGACGCCTGGGGCATCACCTGGATCAAGGACGGCCCGTTCAACCAGATCCTGCATTCACCGCTGCAAGACGCGGATGAGGCGACTGTCCGCGCTTACCGTTACCCCTACAAAGCCATAGACGAGCTCATGGCACCGATGGCGGCCGCGGTCGCGCGGTCCGGCGGTAGATTCGTGGGCTGCGATGTGTCGCCCTGCCTGTTTGAGATGAACTTGCGCATCAGGGGCATGGAGCAGACGGCGCTGGATCTGGTCGCGAGCCCGGCGCTGGCGGCCTGGATGCTGGCGGAGGCTGGCGCCTTTAGCCAAGAGCTGGCACGCGTGGCCTGTGTACGTTTTTCCCTCGATTGGCTGTGGACCGGCGACGATGTGGGCGGGCAGCAGGCGCTGATCATGAGTCCCGGTACCTGGCGCCGGATGATCCGGCCTCATCTACAGGCGATCGTCGCCGTGGGACGCGCGCAGGGACTGCCGGTGGCCTACCATTCCTGCGGGGCCATCCGCCCAATCATCCCGGATCTGATCGAGATCGGCGTGAATGTGCTCAACCCCATCCAGTGCAACTGCCCGGGCATGGTGCCGCTGGAGCTCAAGCGGGAGTTCGGCTCACAACTCGCGTTCATGGGCGGGGTGGATACGCAGGAACTGCTGCCGAGGGGCAGCGCCGAGCAGGTGTTTCGGGCGACTCGCGAGCTAGTGGAGGGCATGACAGCGGATGGCGGCGGCTATATCCTGGCCGCCTCACACGCTGTGCCCCCCGAGACCCCGCTGGAGAACATCCTGGCGATGTATGCCGCCGCCGGTGTGACGCCGGCCGAGATACTCGACCGCGCCGCGGACCTGCGCGCTCGCGCCGGCGCCGCTAGGGCACCAGCAGCACCTTGATGCTGTCCTCGGTGCGGCGGTCCATCATCTCCAGGGCCGCCTGTGCCCGGTCCAGCGGCAGCACGTGGCTGATGATCTGCTCAAAGGGCAAGGGATAGTCCTGCAGGTAGGCGAGCGCCTGCTCGAAATCGGCGGCGGTATAGATCTGGCTGCCCAAGAACTCTAGCTCGTGGATGGTGACCGTGAGCAGCGACAGCGTCACCTCTTGCACGAAAAAGGCGCTGACGATGATGCGCGCGCCGCGTTGCGCCAATGCCAGGGCCTGCTGGATGGTGACATTCGCGCCGCTGGTCAGGAAAATGGCGTCGAAACCCTCCGGATAGTCGGCGCGGATGGCCTCGACGAGGTTGGGCGTCAGGGCGCTATAGGTATGCGCGGCACCCAGGTTGCGAGCGGCGGCCAGATTGTGCTCGTACAGATCGGTGAGGGCCACCGAACGGGCGCCGGCCAGGTGGGCCGCGGCCGCCGTCAGAATGCCGATGGTGCCGCCACCCAACACCAGCGCCTGGCTTTCGGCATGGAGGCGGGCACGGGCGGCGGAGTGCACGCCGACGGCCAGCGGCTCGGACAGGACGGCGCGGCGTAGATCGGTATGCTCCGGCAATCTGAAAGTGGCCGATGGCTTGCTCAGGAAGAACTCGGCAAAGGTGCCGCGCCAGGCGGAGCCGGGCACCACCTTGTTCTCGCAGATATTGGGGCGCCCCTGCCGGCAATAGCGGCAGGGGCCGCACGGCACAAAGGGCATCACGGTCACGGCGTCGCCCAGCGCAAACCCCGACACCTGCGCGCCGAGCGCGGCGATGGTGCCCGATACCTCGTGGCCTAGCACTACCGGCGCGCTGCGGAAGGGGTGCGTGCCGCGGAAAGAGTGCAGATCGCTGCCGCACACGCCGGTGTAGGCGACGCGGATCAGGATGTCGTCCGGGCCCACCGGCAGGTCGTCGACCTGCTGGATGACGATCTGGCCCGTTGCTTGCAGTAGGGCTTGCTTCATGGGGTTGACTCCCTGCGGAGGGTGTGGGCGCAAATTGAGTTTAGCAGGGGGTATGGTAGGCCGAATGGGGTGGGTGTCCAGCGGGGGTAGGGCAGACCGCACTGCTGATGGGACCCACCGGAACGTGAGGGTTCAACGCCGCTTGCGCAGCGCGAACTAGAGCCGATTCCTGCGGGCACACGGTAATCGGGGAAGCTGACACTATAGCAGACTCCATCAACAGTGCCTTAGGGGCCGACCCACATGGGCCAACAACATTGACCGCAAGCGTCGGCGCAGATCAGGGCACACAACCCACTGGGCTCCAGCTTGGGTGTAGCAATCGCCCATCGAGCCAAAGCAAAACAACCTCAGAAAGGACTGGAATCTGGATCTCCCCACGCAATCGCTGACATCCTTCGAACGTGCACTTGCGCGGGATTCCCCGGTTGGCTCAAAGTCCCCGCATTTTTAGTCGTCGCTTCCCGCACTGCATCCGCAGTTGCAGGAACTGTCGCTATCTCCACCGCCTCCATCTGGATCGCCAGATCCATCACAAGTCAGGCAAGATACCGTCTCAATCGACGATGTATCGGCCTGGCTGTCTCTGAACGCAGTACCCCAGAAGACACACTTCTCCAGGGCGGCTCGCTCATCGATTGTCATCGCTTCCCTCTCTGCAGACGTGCTATAGGTACTTGGCAACACAAGATGCGGGTGCGCGACCCTAGTTCGAACTAATCTATTATACCACACCAATGAGGTCACTGTAAAGAGCCTCAACGCTGTCCACGTAGCCGCGAAAGTTCTCGATATGCTCGGATACCTGTCGTGCCGTCTCACCTATCTTCATAGCACTATCTGGATTCCGGATGACTTGGCGAAGTGCGCGCCGGAAACCGTCTATATCGCGTGGGTCTGCGGTGAGCACGCTCTCTCCGGCGATGATGCTATGTGACGGCCGTTTCGAGTAGAGCTCCTCGCTGAGAAGCAGGCAAGTACCGGTTGCCATGACTTCGCGAGGGAGAATCGGTGTGTGTACCTCGATCGGGAAGTCTCGCTCTGGATGCACCACGCAGGTGCAGGCACGCATAATGGATGGGACTCGCCACGGGGGAACGAAATCCAATAACAGGGTTTTGTGTGCTATGTTATGATACGTTAGGCTTTGCAATAGTCTTTGCTGATCTTGTCCTCCCGCAACCACAAGGAAGACGAAGTCCTCGGCGATACCCCCTAGCGCCTCAATGAGCTCGAACACACCCTTCACTACACCGATCTTTCCAATATAGCCAAGGACGGGCAGTCCCCCGACGTTTCCAGCCAGAGACTCCAGACCAAACGGCTTCACGGCTGGATTGAAGGCTCGAGTATCGACACTTACTCTGATGTTCGCGCTGAGGTGTGCTTCCGTGATTCCAGCACGCATCAGGCGGGGCTTCATGCTTGGAGACGTGACTACTTTGTCAGCGCTCTTCACCACTTCTAGCAGGATCGTGCGGAGGTAGTTGGAGCTGAACAAACGGGCTATATCACTCCCTGCGTGACGCAGTGTCCAGGGTCGCTTCGTGAAACAACTCGCTAGATAGCCGGCCACCGCGTAGGGCAATAGATACCAAGAATCTATTACCTGAAGGTCGTAGTGCCTGATCACGTCTATGGCATAGCTTGCCAGTCTCTCGGCATATGCCTTCGAGTACGGTATGTGGCGTGGTACTTCGAAGGGATTGGTGTTGTGTATGAATACATTCTTGGGTTGGTAGCTTACGAGATCCTCCGCGGAGAGGTGTTCTCGGAAGGACTCTTCAACCTCAATGGCATTGGTCACGACGTGAATCTGATGCCCTCGGTTACCCAGCTCCTTTGCTAGCCAGTAGGCTGTCGACGCGACACCTCCTTCTATAGGCGGGTATTTCGACAAAAGACAGACCCTGAGCATCGCCATTGGTCCTCCACTTGTTCGTAGGTTCCTAGCTGAGCCAGCTGGTCTTTAGCGCTTTGCATGGTTTCGTCGCAATATCACTCTGGAAGAGCGAAAGGGAGCATAGATCGGAACCCAAAGGTTCTTGGTGCTCTACGAGGATAGGGTGCTTGTCAGCGTACGGAGTCCTGCTCATTTCCAGCACTGGGGGTCGGGCGATGTATAGTCTCCTGTGGCTCCATAGGCTACTGCGGGACAGCCTCTGCAGACCGTGAGCAAATCACATTCCGCGCACTTCGCGAGGGAGTTGACACGTCTCATGGCATGTAGCTCGGGCGAGTGAACAAGGATCTGCCGAACGCTCTCCTCGGGCACATGGCCGACCTTGATCGGTAACCGTCTGCAAGCATAGACGGTGCCATCAGCCAGAATCGTCAGGATGCCCGAACCGATCGAACATCCGCCAATGATTCGGTCGTCGTTGGCAAGTGGCCCTAGAAGACCGAGTTCCTGATACAAGAGCTTCCATAGGTGATCCTTGCGCCCAAAACTAGTCCGACAGCCAGCCTCGTGAAGGCGCCAGTACTGCTCCAGTACCTCGACTAGAAGACTTCGGTACTCGTGAGGTGTGAGCATCTGATCGGTCAGTCCCCGTGCTGAACCAATCGGCACGAGTCGGGCGAAATCGAACCGATCTACGCCCTCCTTGGCTACCAACCGGATCACTGGAATGAGATCCGACGCATTGTGTCGGCTCAGGGTGAACATTACCGCA
>Ga0351906_1186_pt1 | contig 14912 bp, 14 predicted proteins | sample BONcelHT113001E5_FD_206866 | JGI IMG/M metagenome (GOLD analysis project Ga0351906, IMG submission 206866) | Enriched cells from coal bed in the Powder River Basin, Montana, United States - BONCAT cells T11 rep1 HSBNCT.T11.300.1.E5 ... | reverse complement strand
TCCGGTAGTTGAAAGCCAGAACCTTCGCCCCCACGGTGGCATAGTTGACACCGAAGGTCCCGCCGGTTCCGACCTTTTCGTCGTAGCGGTACTTGCCGGTGGTCTCCAGGTCCTTCTGCGCCAGGCGGAGGTTATACTTGTTCCGGAACCATTCATCGGCCACCTTGCTGTCCCGGAAGTCCTCGTCAACCATGGTGCCGCCATAAATAATCGCCACGATGCCGTGGTCCCGGACCATAGCGCTGCCGAAGCCGCCGCGACCGGCCCAGGTGTCCACGTAGCTGATCTTGCCCTTGTTGATCGGGACCGACATGATCCCACCCATGTCGCTGTGCAAAGCGGCCGGCCCGGTGACCAAAATGCGCGGGTCGTTCTGATAGCGGGAACCGAACATCTCGAAGACCCGGTCCGTGAGGGCGTAAACTCCGGTTCGTCCCGCTTTCCAGACAGCCTCCACGTCAAGCGGGACCACCTCCACCTCGATTTCCTCGCCATGGTCACGGTTCAGATAGAGGACCGAAGGCACGGGGGCCTTCCCCACCAGGCTGAGCATGTTGATCCCCAGGTTGTCGAACACCAGTCCCGCGCCACCCATGGAGCTGATGTAATAGCCCTGCCAGCAGGGGGAATAACCGGTCACTATCAGCCGGTTCGAACCCGGCAGAATCGAGCCGGCAAATATGCCGACGCCGAAATTGAGGCTCCGGTACTCGGTGGTCAGGTGGATACCGAGATCCACCGGCCCGAAATAGCGGTCAAAGCCGTACTTTCTTATTTTGTAAAAACCGGTAGCCGGATCTACCAGGAGAACCTTTTGATTGATCGCCATACTTCACCTCTGTCCCTGCGCCCGAACACGGCAGCATCACTCGTTCTGTGGTCACTCTTCGCCGGCAGCCGGAGTTGGAGTTTCAAGGCGTTTTTTGCATAATGCCGCCCGTCTCTCCGTCACCGGCAGGGAATAATGGTTGTGGGTCGAGAGGCACTTCACCGGACAGATTTCGACACAAAGGTTGCAGATGCAGCATTTCAGGCGGTCTATATCCCATTCCTTGTTTTCCTTGCTGACAGCTAGTGCATAGGTGGGGCACCTCTTGGCGCACAGGCCGCAGAATATGCACTTCTCGATCTCGTTTTCTATCCTGCCGCGGGTGATCGCAGTGTACACCCGATTCTTCTGGGGATACATGAGTGTTGCGGGCCCCTGGAACAGATTCATCATTACCGTTTTTGCCATCACGAATATTCTCATTTTTTTAGGTCCCTACCTTTCTGTACAACTGATGCATGGATCCAGAGTGAGGATTATGTTCGGCACATCAGCGATCTCGGATCCTTTCAGTATCTTGATCATTGCCGGGATATTGCTGAAGGTTGGTACCCGTACCCTGAAGCGTTGGAGAAACCGTGAACCGTTACCCTTTGCATAATGAATGACTTCGCCCCTGGGCTGTTCGATGCGGGACATATACTCGCCGTTCGGGGCACCCTTCACCTTGACCTCAATCGGCCCATCGGGAATTTTTCCGATTGCCTCGCGTATCAGATCAATGGAGTGGAAATTTTCGCGAATCCGCACCAGGCAGCGTGCATAGCAGTCACCGTCGGTTTCAACCATCGGCTGCACATCGAGATACTTGTACGCTGAATAACCGATTGCCCGCATGTCCATGTCCAACCCGCTTGCACGGGCCATGGGACCTACGCAGCCGAGTGTATAGGCATCCTCTTTCGATATGTATCCGACCCCTGACAATCGGTGTTTAACCGAGTAATCATTGATGAAGACATTGCTCAATTCTTCCAATTGCGGCCGCAAATGAGCCAGCCGTTTTGAAATTCCTGCCAGACTGTCGGCATCGATATCCCTCCTGACGCCGCCAACTTTGCTGGCCCCCAGGATGACCCTGCCGCCGGTGGTTTCCTCGAAGATGTCGAGCACCGGTTCGCGAAGCCGCAGAGCCTGCATGAAGAGGCTCTCAAAGCCGAAGGCGTCGGCTGCGACTCCCAGCCAGAAGATATGGCTGTGAATTCTGGACAGTTCCGCCCATATGGTTCTGAGATATTGGGCACGCAAGGGCACCTCGACACCCATGATCTCTTCCACGGCCTGACAGTACCCCATGCTGTGCATGAAGCTGCACAGCCCGCAGATTCTGTCGGCAACATGAACGAAGTCTATGAAATCCCTCTTCTCAACCAGGGATTCCAGCCCGCGATGGACATAGCTTATGGACGGTATGGCGTCGACAACTCTTTCGTCTTCCGTCACCAGATCAAAGTGGATGGGTTCGGGAAGCACCGGGTGCTGCGGTCCGAATGGTATTGTATTCTTTTGGGCCATGGTTTTTTGCTCCTTGAAATTGAAAAGGAAAATCTGGAAAGTCGTTATTTGCCACGGATGCACACGGATAAACACGGATAAAACACTAATGAAATCTTAAACCAAAAAGTCGTTATTATGTGCATAGTCTTTTAGCCTTTATCCGTGAACATCCGTGTGCATCCGTGGCTAAAAAGGTTTTGATAGCGGCCAGTCCGGCACTGCTTACCCCGTTGACTGTTCTTCAGGCGCTGCAGCCTGTTCCTTGACGTTTTCCTTCTGTTCCATGGGTGTTTCCGGCTTCGGCTGTGGAGGTACCGGTTGCTTGACATTGTCGATACTGAATGGCGTCTTTATCGCGGTCCGGTACAGCGTACCGTTGTAATCGATAGAGATGTTTCTGACGTTCAGGCCGAAGAGATCATGGAGTTCATTTTCGTAGAGAAAGGCATTTGGATAGATAACGCTGATGCTGGGGATTTCTTCGTCAGGCATCAAGGTTATCCGGAAATTTCGCAAGCGATAGGCCTTGTCATAACAATAGGTAAGCTCATACGAATTCTCGAGTGTTGCGCAGCCGACCTGTACGAATCGATAGCCTTCAGCGAACAGTTCGGCCGAGATACCAACCAATTGGTCCTTGTCGATCAGGGTTATATGCTGGGGTTCACTCATGTTCATATTCCTTATCGCCATAGCGGACGCAACCGGCCGCTGGCCGCTGGACGCTAGCTGCTAGCCGCTAGCCGCTTGTTTTTTCTGCAGCTTATATTTCTCCTCCAGTATCTCGCACGCCTTGAGAATACCGTCGATAATCGATTCCGGACGGGCCGCACAGCCCGGGACGTAGACGTCGACCGGCAGCACCTTGTCGACCCCACCCAAGACATTATAGCAGTCCTGGAAGACACACCCGGAGGTAGCGCACAGACCCACGGCCACAACAACCTTGGGGTTGGGCATCTGTTCGTAAAGATTCAGCAGAACCTGCCTGCTTTTCTCGTTTACCGACCCGGTTACCGCAAGAATGTCCGCATGCTTCGGGTTTCCGGTATTGATGATGCCGAATCGCTCCAGATCGTACAACGGTGTCAGGCTGACGATCACCTCTATATCGCAGCCGTTGCAACTGGTCGCATTATAATGCAGCACCCAGGGAGAACGCTTGAACCATCCCATATGTTTACCCCCCCCTATCACCTCATGAGACTGAGTACGATAATGTTCGATACCCCCGCGACCGCGGTGAAAAGCCAGGAACTGCCAAAGGTCAGCTGCCACTTGAATCGGGCATAATTCATGTCGATGAAAATCTCGAAAAGATAGGTCGCCAGCGCAACGAAAACGGCCAGCCAGGGGTTGAAGCCGAAGAAGAGGTAGACCATACCCAGCAGCAACACGTTTTCATACCAGTGAGCAATCTCGATCAGGGCAAGGGTCGAACCCGAAAATTCCGTCGTCAGGCCGCGAACGATCTCCTGGTGCGCGTGATGGGACATGGACAGGTCGAACGGCGATTTCCGGAACTTGATGGTGAGTATATACAGGAAGCCGGCGAACACCCCCGGAAGATAGAGGATGAGCGGCAGTTGATACTGTGCGATGACTGCAACCTTGAAGCTTCCGGTTACCTGGTACATACCGATCGCCACCAGTATGATCATCGGCTCGTAGGCAACCTGCTGGATAATCTCGCGTTCAGCGCCCAGGTGACTGTAGGGAGAGCCGACACAGAATCCTCCCAGCACAAAGAACGTGCCGGCCAAAGCCAGGCTGAAGATTGTCAGCAGCAGATCGGCGCCGGCAAAGAAAAGAGCCCCGGAAAAAATGGTGAACATCAGGAACAGCACAATATTGAAGTCCTGGAACTTGTTGACGATGATCTTTTCTTTTTGAAACAGTTTGAAGGCATCATAGAAAGGCTGCAAGACCGGCGGACCGTATCGCCCCTGGAATCGCGCGCTCACCTTCCGATCGATCCCGGCCAACAAACCTCCCACCAGCGGCGCCAGCAGAACGAACGCCAGCATTCTCTCGAAAACACCCCAGCTTAGAACAATCTCATGGATAGTATTCATATGGCAGCCACCCCGAACATAATGAAAATCAGTGTTAGAGACACAAAAACCCCGACATAGAATAACCGTTCCTCTCCGAAGTATTTTTCCAGGTAGTAGTTTTTGAGTTGAATGGGCTGTGTTGCATCCATGGCCCCTTCAAAGGTGATATTGCTGACATTCCCGCCGCCCAGATAGGTGCCGACCCGCTTGTAATTCTTGTTGATGAAGGCGTAGTAGAGGAGACCAAGGGGCAGAATGATCAGCAGGCTGAACATGATGGCGAAAACGACCAGCACGTTAAACATGTCGATAACAGGAGCCGTGTTGAACAATTCCATAATGTAGGGATCGATGACGTGGATGGAGATAAACGGAAAAGCAAGACACACCGCCACGGTGGCGACCGCCAGGATTCCCAGCGTGATCCACTCCCAGGTGCTTACCGTATGTTCCACGACCTCGACTTCCCCATGCCTGATGGAAATGATCTTCCCCATCCACTTGGTCCAGAAAAAGATCGTGGCGGCGCTTCCATAGGCCAGAATGATTGCCATGGCCGGGTTGCCGTCGACAAACGCTTTGAGCGTCACAAACTTGCTGATTATCATCCCGAACGGTGCCAGGAACATCCCTGCCATACCGATCATCATTACCGCCGTGAGTTTGGGCAGTCGCATGATGAGAAAATCCATGTCCTCAATATCGCGGCTCCCCAGCTTGTACTCGATAATTCCCACGCAGAGGAACAGGAGCGACTTCGCGACCGCATGGAAGATTATCAGCAGCAACGCAGACCACACCGCCGCAGGGGTGTTGACACCCGCGCAGGCGACAATCAGGCCAAGGTTGGAGATGGTCGAATAGGCCAGCACCTTTTTGGCGTTGCTCTGGGAGATGGCGATCAGCGCGGTGACAAGAAAGCTCACCCCTCCGATGAGGGTGAGCATCTGGGCCGCCACGGTGTTGTCCATCACCGGTGAGACCCTCAGGATGAGATAGACCCCGGCCTTCACCATGGTGCTCGAATGGAGCAGGGCCGACACCGGGGTGGGAGCCACCATGGCGCCGGTCAGCCAGGACGAGAACGGAAATTGCGCCGACTTCGCCAATCCGGCAAAGGCGAAACAGACCGCCGGGAGCAGAACCGCTCCCTGGTCGAGCAGAAGCAGCTTGTCCAGTTCCATCGTCTGGGTAGTTACAAACAGGTAGACGATGCCGAACGCGAACACGACCCCGCCGATCAGGTTCATGTTCAGGGCCCTGAAGGCACTGTCCTGTGAGGCCTTGTCATCACGGTAACCGATCAGCAGAAAAGAACAGAGGGTCGTTACTTCCCAGAAGAAAAAGAGCCACAAGAGATTGTTTGAAAAGATGATGCCGAACATGGCTGACAGGAAGAGGTACATGAGGAACCCGAAATAGTTGCGCCGGTCTTTCACTTCCGGATAATGTTCGTGGTATTCCGGCATGTAGCCGAACCCGTAGAGACAGATGGCGCTGCCGATGATGCCGACGATCAGTGCCATGATGATGGAGAACTTGTCCATGAACAGAACGTGCTCGACCTGGATCGAATGGCCGTAGGTAAACTCGAAACCGATCATGATACTCATCTGGATCAGAACCAGAATGACGGGAAGGTACCTTTTCGCCCTGACGGAAAGATAGATGAGGTAGCCCGCAATCAGGACTTCAAGGAGAAAAATGAGGATATCGACGAAACCTGATTCCAGCCGGAAATAGGAAGGCCCCTGGTCCAGGTTTGTAACAAGCAGATAAATCGGCAGTGCGCATAGGACTACATTAGCGACCGTGCCGATGGTTTTCCTTATGTGAAATCCACGCGGCAGAACTAACGCAAGAAGAGAAATCACCAAGGGAAACACTATCAGGAAAATCAATACGTTCATCGTTACGACCTCCCCATCCTGGTTTTTGCCGCCATCCATCCATTACGTAACGCGTTTCACCTTGTTCAGAAGCTTTTGCAAAGTCTCAGGATGACAAACTGCTACACCGTGCACCGGGAAGACCCCGGGCGGAAAACCGGTAGCCGTTATTTTTCACTGCAACCAGGCACGAGCTGCGGCAAGCTGCTCCGGGATAAAATATTTGACCGGGGCGCGGCGAAGACCTGCGCCGGTAAACATCAGCATCCGCTCTTCCCATTTGGAATTGCCGACCAGGGCAATTTTTTCTATCCTGTCGCCATGCTGCATAAAAAACGTCATGTCATTCCAGACTTCTGTCCCGACCCAGCCGCGAAAATCGTCTTCTATCATTACCAGTACCCTGGCGTTTTCATTGGGACCCAACCCCTTGAGCCCGGCCGCCTGGACAGCATCCATCTCTTCTTTTCGCAAGGCCCCGGAAACTCGCATTACCCATAATCCGCTTTTGTCCTGTTCAATTGTTGCTCCCATCACTGCTCCTTTCTTCGTGCATTCTCCCCTTGATTATTTTTTTCTGGGGATACAACCGGTAACTCCTTACCGTCTTGTACAATTTTGAGGCCCTGTTCAAATCTCTCGAAAAAAGTCGCCTCTGTCAGGTTAGTAAAAAAATCGCTGTCAACCCTGCGTTTCGCTATAGCCGTTATCTTTGTGTTGGCTAAATCTGCCGGTTCGATCCAGACTCCCAGTACCGAGCCAAATGCCATCATTTTCATGCCCGTACTGGTAATCAGATAATTCTCAGTGCGATGGATCGCCACTTCATCGGTTTTTTCCCAGCGAAATACCGCTTCGGTTATTGCCCAAGCCTGGTCGGCTGGAATTGGATAGACTTTCGTCACGCCCACCTTCCCGGCTTTTCTTTCCTGAATGACACAATCGGAAAGTTCCTGCATGTTTGCACAACCACCCACCAGAAAAGCGACGGCCAACAGGGACATGATATGCTTTTTCATAGGCTCACCCCATTAGATAACATTTTACAAAAGCAGCACTCCCTTCGCGATGTACCGTTTAAAAACAAGTAGTTGACAAGGGAAAAACAAAATCTGCACAGCCTGGTTGTCGTGCCTGCCACTGCCGTTATGAAAAGCTTTGCTACTAGCCAATCTTTCATCACGTGTACTTTCCGCTTTCGGAATTCAGCCTGATACCTGCAGATCCGCCCGTTGTCTGCGTTTCGAGCTCCTCAGCCAGCCCGTTCGTATCAATTGGACAAGAATCAACGGCGGAGGGAGCTGCCTGCGAATCATGCACCAGATGAACGTCGCGTTGAGGAAAGGGAAAGGACATGCCCGCTTTGTACACGGCATGATAGACCGCGACCACCAAATCGCTCTTGACCTGTGGCCAGTCGTTAAACTTGTCGGTCCATGCCCGCAGCTCAAAATTGATCGAACTGTCACCATAGCCAACGAAGAGACATTGCGGTGGTGGAGTCCTCAGAATGTCGGCATGCGATCTCGTCAACTCTTCCAGCAGACGCATGACTTCATTGGGTTCGGCACCATAGTTCACACCCAACGGCAGATCAATACGCCTTTTCTTGTCGCTGAGCGTCCAATTGGTAACCTGCTCATTGATGAGCAGGGAATTGGGAACGATGATGTCGGCCCCTTGATAGGTTCTAACGGTACTGGAGCGCATACCTATTCTGCGCACCTCTCCGATGAGGCCGCCAAACTCGATGTTATCGCCGGCACTGACCGGCCGTTCGAAAAGAAGGATCAGACCGGAAACGAAATTGTTCACCACGCCCTGCAAGCCGAAACCGATGCCGACACCCAATGCCCCGGCAAGCACGGTCACCTTGGTGAGGTCAACACCCATCAGCCCGATTCCGACAAGGAAACCGATTGTGAGGATAAAGTAGTGGAGCAGGCTTGATGCGGCATACGACCGCCCGGTTGCAACCTTCAGGCGTGGATAAATTTCATCCCTCAAGACGAAACGGAGAAATGACGAGAGCAGGTATGCTATCCACAAGGTAAGGGCAAAGGCGAGTACGTCTCCCAGAGAGAGCGCGATAGCACCCCGCTCGAACTTGGCGCTGAGGGCATACTTCGCAAAGGAAACCGAAGGCTCAAGCAACCCCATATAGTGGAGAAAACGCGAGAGCCAGCCAAGGACGGCACCCCATATCAGAATGATATAGAGGCGTCTCTCAAGAAATTCCCGCCGATTCTGAACAATGCGGAGATTCCGCAACGGCCAGAGGTCAAGAAAAAAAACGCTCATGGCGCTTGCCAGACGGACCAGTGCATATAATGCAAGTCCCAGATACCCGCCGACCAGGACACTCGGTGTCAACAGCCTGGCCAGAGTCATAAAGCCGGTTACGGCCGCCAACAGACTGACGGTGAAATGAAACAGGAGCAGGCATGCGATCAACCGCGCCAGCTTATCCCTTACTGCGGGAAATTCTGTCCTGGAAGGCCAGTTCAATTCCTTCCGGGTCATCACCAAACCTATTATCGACATGGCGATAATCGATTCGAGCACGAGGAACGCCTGTCCTACCGACATGAGGCCGGAAAACAACTGCCGCAGCGTATCCATGGCAAAAAGTACCCCAAGCACAGAGAGCCAGCGAATCATCCGGGGCTCAACCGCTGACCTGAGAAGAAGGATCATCGGCACGATGGACACTGCCTGGAGAATCATCTTGCAAACAGCCGACAGGGGCAAAAATGGTGAAGTGAGCGCGAGCAGCACTACGGTCAGCGACGCACTGTAGGGGTGTTCGAATATTTCGGAAGCAAACGCCCGGCTTTTTCCGGCCGGTACCGATTGACGCATGTGCCGGCGCGCAAAAAAGACCAGCACCAGAACCACAGCAAACAGTACTACCGTGACAATCAAGCTCGAGAAATTGCTCACGTACAGCTTGATCTCGGTCATGAAGGTAATGGCTACATCACGGGAATAGGATGGCAACGCCTCTCGCACCTGCACCCATTGCCAGCTTCTCCATAGCGGGGGACGGTTCGGTTGAAAAGCACCCTTGACAACACTCTGCCGGGCACGGGCGATCTCTTCCAGCACGTTTCCGCATAACGCCGCATGACTGGCAATTCTGCTTTGCATATCCAGGACGGCTGCCCACTGCTCCTGCAGAGGGGCGCGCGCAGAGGCAATCATCGCCAGTGTCCTTTCAATCTGCTTTAGAAGCTCCGGCGGCGCATCCGAAATCCGGCCGGCCTCCAGGGTCAAGGCCCAGGTCTGTTGCAGTCCCGGCAGCTTGTCCAAGGATTCGTCAAGCTGATTGGCCCTTGTAGTAAGCGCCTTCAGCCAGGTCGCAGCATGCGCCTGTTTCTGTTGCCACAGCTGCTGCTGGTCCTGCAGCCCCGACAGGGAGGAGTAGCCGCGAAGGGTCAGCATCGTCTCCCGGTACTTGGTGACGATTTCGCTGGTGAAGAGCGGCAGTGAGCGACGTATCGATTCGATTTCAACGTTGCTGGCCGAGCTGCCGAGAGACTTCTGGAGAAAGGTTGAAACCTCGTACGCCCTGAGAGCGACCTCCGCAAGAGGAATGCTGGCAGCTGTTGTCGAGGTGCTGACATTGCCAAACACCGGACTCTTCGGTTCCGCCACCGATCCCGGAACAATGGTTAAAAATAACACCGTGACCACCATCATAACCAGCGGCCATGATCTGCATTGATCGCGATATTGATATCTTGCGGACAAAACTCCCATACATTCGGCACCCTTCAGCACATGTATTTATCTGCTATTCGCGGCTGCAGCGGCCGTGTAACAGCCCGTTGTTTCGGTTTATACTCCTCCTCTATTTTTTCTGTTCAGCCAGGGTAGTCAGACTTACGGCAATTTCCTTCCCGAGCTTTTCCACCGCTCGTCCCATCGCCGCCACCAGGGCATCGTAACCCTTCCCATCCACCGCTTCGCTGATCATTGACTCCCGTGCAACAAGCACATTTTCCAGTTTGTCCTTTTTCATGATCACTGCCCAGAATGCGCTCAGCACGACGCTCTCGCCGGGCACACCATCAAACCGGTCAATGCTCACCGGGATGCGATATGTAGTAGGAGCATCAGCCAAGGTAACGGATCTCCACGGCACCACGGAAATCCCTCTGGTTGTCAGACTCTCGGAAAGATTGTTCACCAACAGCCGAATGATCTCATCATCGAAAGGTCCCGCCCAGCGTTCGTATTCCGCAATTTCAATCTGATTCCGGCCATTACGGGTGACAATCTGCCGTCGGTCGATATATGACGGAATGCTGACCGGGCCGACTCTCACAACCACATCCACCCCTTCTGCGGCAGAAATGCCGCGGCTTTCGTTCGGGGTAAGGGTGTAGAAGCGGGAACTGGGGCTGGTCCCGAAACAGCCGCCAAGCACGGTAAGCATAACGACGGCGCCAAGCAGACAGACGATGCGATTTCTCCTGTTCATGTCATTCCCCCTTCGCCGGCTGCTTACCCTTCACGAGGGCTTCAGGATGGCGTTCCAGGTAATCGGTGAGCGCACGGATGGACTTTGCCGCCCCCTCGATCTCCTGCAGAGTCTTGCCCACGTCGTAACCGAGGTTCATATTCCGGTCGGCGAACTTTTCGTAGGTTGTGATGGCAAGCCGCATCTCTTCCAGGGTAGCGTCGACCTTTTTCAGTGTGTTGTTGAGATTCTCGGCCACCTCTCCGGGCTTCCCATCGTTGAAAGCCAAGGTCTTCTCGGCCTGGGTAAATGTGTTGCGGGCGGCAGTCAAGGTAGGCTTCACTTCCGCATCGATATCTCGTATGAGCACAGTCAGTTGCTGGAGACTCACATCAAGGTTTTTCATGCTCCCCTTCATTTCCGGGGAGTTCACTATCCTCTCGACGCCCTCGGTCACTTTGAGGAGGTTATCGGCAATCTCAGCAAGGGGGATCTTTTCCAGGGTCTCCATGAGAACTTCGGAGGTGGAGGGTATGGTGGGTATCTCGGGAGTCCGCTTGTCGATACCAACAAGCTTGAGCGGTTTGTCGGGGAAGAAGTCCAAGGCCACATAGAGCTGGCCGGTAATCAGGCTCTTCATCCTGAGCTGGGCCTTGAGACCTTTGGCGATCAGCCGGTGGATAAACGGGTAACGCCGACCTTCTATCTCTTTTTTCAATTCGTCCGGAATGTCCAGGCTATCGGGTACATACTCCACGAACACCGGGATCACTACGGACAGGTCCTTGTTGAGCGTGGCTGAAATTTTGGTGACCTGGCCAATCTTCACGCCGCGAAACTGCACGGGGGAACCAATCTCGAGGCCGTTGACTGACCCGGGGAAATACATCACGAACCGTGGGCGTTCGGAAAAGAATTTCCCCGACCCGAAGATCGCAACGGCCGCCGCCACAAGGGCCACCGCCCCCACAACGAAGACGCCGATCAGTGTCTTGCTTGCCGGTTTAGCCATGGATGTCCCCCCCAAATGGTGACTAGTGGCTTAAAGTCGGGGTAAGGATTATGGATTAAAATCGGGGTAAGGATTGAAGGGTTTACCTTCCCCCTTACCCCGCTTGTATAATCTTCATCCTTAATCCGAGATTCTTGGTCCATACTCCGTAATCCTTAATCCGTTCTTCTCGCCCTTGAGCTAGCGGCTAGCTTCAACATTGCTATGCCCTCATGCCAGGAAACAGGGCTTAGGCTGTTCCCCGGGCTGCGATTCCGCCTTGGCCTCGCCACGGGTCAGGAAATTCCGTACCGTCGGATGACCGCACTCCTCCAGCAGTCTCTTGGGATGTCCGGTGGCGATCATGGTCTTCTCCGTCTGGTCGATGAAGACGGAATTGTTCCCGATGGCGAAGATGCTCGCCAGCTCATGGGTTACCACCACGATAGTGGTGCCCAGGCTATCCTTCAGCTCAATGATCAGGTCGTCAAGCAGTCGCGCGCTCACGGGATCGAGACCTGCCGACGGCTCGTCGAAGAACAGGATCTCCGGATCGAGCGCCATAGCCCGGGCAATCCCTGCCCGTTTCTTCATCCCACCGCTGATCTCCGCAGGGTAGTAGTCCTCGAATCCGGCCAGTCCCACCAGCGCCAGCTTCAGTGAGGCGATTTCCCTGATGTGCGCCGCTTTCAGATCGGTGTAGAGTTCCAGCGACAGGGCGATATTCTCGGCCAGTGTCAGGGAACTCCACAGCGCCCCACTCTGGTACATGACCCCGAACCGGCGCAACATCCGGTCACGCTCCGCTGGCTCGGCATCCCAGAAGCTGGTGTCGCCATACAGCACCCTGCCCTTTGCCGGCGCTTTAAGCCCGACGAGATGTCTCATCAGGGTGCTCTTGCCGCAGCCGCTGCCACCCATGATGATGAAAACGTCTCCCCGATTAACCGTGAAGGTGAGATCACGCTGCAGCACGAAGCTGCCGTAGGCCATGGACAGGCCGTCAACGATGATGTGAGGTTCCGTGTCCATAGTTCATATCCCCAGGATGTTGCAGAGCACCGTGATGACAGCCGTTGCCACAACGATGCTGACTATGCTGGTTACCACGGCGGAGGTGGTGGCGTCCCCAACCGCCGAAGCGCTGCGACCGCATTGCATCCCGCGCATACATCCGGCCATGGCCACCAGGACACCGTAGACGAAGCCGGAAAACAGCCCGATCCAGACGTTGGTGAGTCCGATGGCCTTTTTCGTTTCCTGGTAATACTCCATGGCGCTCAGGTCAAGGCCGAACACGCCCACAATGAGGCCGCCCACTATGCCCATCAGGTCTGCGTAGACGGTCAGGAGCGGCATCATGATCGACAGTGCGAGTACGCGCGGCAGAACCAGGAAGTCCATCGGAGAGACACCGGTGGTCTGCAGGGCATCGATCTCCTCGTTGACCTGCATGGTCCCGATACTGGCGGCAAAGGAGGCTCCGGTGCGTCCGGCCAGGATGATGCCGGTCATGATTGCGCCCATGGCCCGCACCATCCCGATCCCCACCAGGTCGGCGACGTAGATCTGGGCACCGAACATCTGCAGCTGTATCGCCCCGACGAAAGCCAGGATGAGGCCGACCAGGAGACTGATGAGAGAAACAATCGGGAGTGCGTCAGCGCTGCATTCCTGGAGGATGATCATCATGTCGGAGCCCCGGAAGCGTGCCCTGCCGGTCAAAAGGCGGACAAAAGAGCCGAATGTCTCCCCTATGAAGGCAAACATTTCCAGCAGGGACCGCCAGAAGTCAATGGCTGAGGAACCGACCCGTTCGAAAAAAGGGACGTGAACGGCACCCCTCCGGGCCCCCTGCCGCTCAGGTACCGCGGTGGCCAGGGTACAGAGCCGGTTGACGCCGGGGGGCAACCCGTCTCTCGCGATGGCAATGTTCTTGCGGTTGCAGAGGTCCACGACCGAGAGCAGAAATATCAGCAGACCGCTGTCCCAGCCTTCAAGATCCCTCGTCTCGAAAGCCAGACGGTTAATCTCCGGAACGGCTGAAAGCATATCATCCAACGCCTGCGGGGAAGGGAGGCTGTTTGCCAGCTTCCACTCCCCCCTCAGGACAATCCGGACGGTCCCGTCTCCGCTCTTGTCAAGATGCAGCTCTGGCAGCGCCATGAGCACCTCTTCTCGAAATCCAGCAGCACCCGCTTACGGCTTGACGCAGTTGGACCCGCCCCGTTTGCTGCACATCACGTAGCGAACCTGTTTTGCCCAGTACTGCAGGGCCTGGTCGGCATTGTACCAGGTATCGACGATCCCCTCCGGGTTCTTGCCGCCGACGCGCTTGTCTATTGCGGCACCGATCAGCATCCCGGTCATGGCGTCGGTGACCTTCATCTCGGCCGAGATCTCTCCCACTCCGGACTGTTTGCCGGTGGCGCCATACGTGACGAGATTCATGCCGATGCCGATCGGTGACACGGATGACAGGACATTGCGGACCGGCTTCGAACTGTCGGCATCAATAATGGCAAACTGGATCCGCATGGTGCCCGCTTCGGGGCTGGTCACGATCTGGTAATCCTGTCCGAGTTCCCGGTTCAGGTAGACCAGGGCATTATTGGCAAGCTTCTGGTAGTTTTCCCGCTCTTTCACGTCGAGCTCCGCGTCCTTGACGATCAGAACCGGATCGATGATCATCTTGGTGTAGTCGCTCATCTTCACCGCCGGATTCACATACCGGTAGAGCGCCTGATCGTCTCCGCCTTTCTGCAGGATCGTCGGGTCGACCAGCTTCGATTCCTGCACATCCATGCTGCGCGCCTGGTAGCTGGCCCCGCAGGCATTCAGAAGCGCCGCAGCGGCGACGAACAGCAAGCCTCTCACTATCGAGTTTCTTTTTTCCATTACTGATACCTCCTGTGGTTATTGGTTTCGTGACCGGCGCACCCGTTGCCGCACGGCCCGGCCTGTTTCCTCAATCACGCACCCTTTTCACTTCTAACGGCATTAAGCAAATCCATGCCTTTTATCGAGGAGACCTCGAAAAAAGCCACACTGGGCATTTCACGGGAAAGTTCGATCGCCTCAAGGATTTTTGCATACGTTTCCGATCGAAGGTGCCGCATGAAGGCTTCCCAGGACTGCCACTGTTCCAGGTAGACAATCATACCCTCACCCGATTCTTCCTGGC
>Ga0351906_1185_pt1 | contig 14946 bp, 14 predicted proteins | sample BONcelHT113001E5_FD_206866 | JGI IMG/M metagenome (GOLD analysis project Ga0351906, IMG submission 206866) | Enriched cells from coal bed in the Powder River Basin, Montana, United States - BONCAT cells T11 rep1 HSBNCT.T11.300.1.E5 ... | reverse complement strand
TGTCGGCAAAGCCCTCCACCGGCACCGGGATACCCCAGTTGATGTCACGGGTGATGGCGCGGGGGAGCAGCCCCTGGTCGAGAAAGTTGACGGTAAAGTTGTAGACATTGGGACGCCAATAGGTCTTGTCGGCCACCCAGGCTTTGAGGGGCTCCTCTAGCTGGGGCAGATCGAGGAACAGGTGTTCGGTTTCGCGCGGCTCGGGCGTGTGACCGCATAGCTTGCAGCGCGGGTCGATGAGCTCGAGCGCGTCGAGGGGCCGGCCGCACCGATCACATTGGTCGCCGCGGGCGTCGCCATAGCCGCAAAAGGGGCAGGTACCCTCGACATAGCGGTCGGCCAGGTAGCGCTGGCAGTCGGTGCAGTAGAGCGCCTGCATCTTTTTCTTGTCGATGTAGCCTTTTTCCAGCAACCGCTTGAATATGTCGGTGGTCACCGCCCAGTGGTTCTCGGTGTTGGTGTGCGTGAACAGGTCGAACGAGATGCCGAGCTGCTGGAATGACTCGACAAAGCTACGGTGATAGCGCTCGATGATCACCTCGGGCTCGACGCCTTCCTTCTCGGCTGACACCGTAATGGGGGTGCCGTGCGTGTCGGACCCCGAGACCATCAGGACATCGTTGCCACGAAAACGCTGATAGCGCGCGAAAATGTCGGGAGGGATATAGGCTCCGGCCAACTGGCCCAGGTGCAAAGGCGAATTGGCATACGGCCAGGCTACGCTGACCAAGATCTTATAGCCCATGGTACTCCTTGTTCTGCGTTCGCACGATATAGTAGTATAGGCATAGAAACTCGCCAGCAACGCGTGCCGACGGTCGGGAAATCCACAGACAATGGCCGGAGGTGGTGTTAGCGGGGGAGGCCCCCCATATGGCCCTTGGCAGCGCAGACCGAGCGGGCGCTGTGCCAGCGAAAGGTCAGGTGGGCATCAGTCCGAAAGCGCGGGGAATGGGTTGCGCCGGTGGCGGTGTATGGCTTGGCCATCCCAAGGCTCCTTGCAGACAGGCTCGATATTGGTTAGCATCTTATACACGATGACGCAATTCGTCAAGTGGTTGCCCGGCCAAGGCAGGGCTTTGTCAAAGTCAGGCGACGGTTGGATGAGTGCAGGGAAAGTTGCAGGACGTAGTTGACAAAAAATGATCCATTGAGGCAGATTCCTGGTGCGAAGACAGGAAAGGAGTGCCCCAATGGATCAGGAACAGTCTACTCGATTGTCTACGTTTTTGGAAATGGTCCCGGACCCGCGCAAACGACGAGGGAAACGCTATGACTGGGGTTTTCTGCTCTCGGTGATCTGCTTTGGGCTAGCATCCGGACAGAAGACGATTTGGGCGATCGCCGAGTGGGCACAATGGCGTGGGACAGAGCTGTTGAAAGGATTCCAGCCATCATATGCACGGATTCCCAGTGCTTCCACACTCTACCGAGCCATGAGGGAGGTCGACTTGGACGCTCTGGAACAGATTATGGGCGCTTATGGTAAAAGCGTCTCAGACTGGATCACTAACCACGATGAGACACAGGAGCCTCGGAGCCGATGGCGGGGCGTGGCTGTCGATGGCAAGGAACTGCGTGGGGCTGGGAAGCATGGGCCCAAGGTGCACCTGGTAAGCCTGGTTACCCACCAACAGGGAGTGACGCTGAGCCAGGAACGTGTTGCCGAAAAGGCCTACGAGCCTCATGCCTTGGAGCATATGTTGGAGAGGCTAGATATAGCGGATCAGGTGATCACCCTGGATGCTCTCTATACCCATAAAGACATGGCACGGCGAATAGTAGATCATAGCAGTCACTATTTTATGATGGTCAAAGGCAATCAACCTCAATTGCGTGAGGATATTGCACACTTGTTCGCAGAAAGGCCTTCTCCGGGCGAAGCCCGCTGGGAATGTTCCTCCTGCGAAAAAGCACATGGACGCATTGAGCGACGGCAGGTGCTGAGCAGTGAAACACTCAACACGTTTTTGGACTGGCCTCAGGTCGGGCAGGTGGTGCAACGCACCTGTACCCAAGCCCGGTCTCTAAAATCAGAACCCAGCACAAACACCAGTTGGGCTATTACTAGCTTGACGCACGCGCAAGCCTCTGTAGACGAATTGGCCGCGCTATGGCGCGAACACTGGGTGATCGAGAATCGTGTCCACTATGTGCGCGATGAGACGCTCGGCGAGGATCGAGGCCAAATAGCCAAAGGGCACGCCCCACAGGCTTTGGCCAGTCTGCGCAATGCCGTTCTGACCGCTCTGCGCAGTCGGGGGTGGTCGCGTATCGCTCAGGCGCTGCGCTACCATGCGGCAAACATACAATGCAGCACACTCCTCTTGACGGGAGCTTTGACGTGAAGACAAAATGCAGGATAAATCGACTTTTTTGCGACTTTGACAAAGCCCTGCGGCCAAGGTGTGGCCCAATCGCCGCGCCGTGGTACAATCTGCGGGAGAACCACCGATCGTACAGAGTAGGAGTCGTATCGTGGGTCAAGTTGCCATCAAGCTGTTGTCGCTGATCATGCTATTGCAGTCGCGCAAGAGCTGGAAGGTGGCCGAACTGGCCCAGGAGCTCAATGTATCGGGCCGCACCGTGCACCGCTACATGGGCATGTTGGACGAGATGGGCATCCCGCTCTGTTCTGAGCGAGGGCCGAACGGCGGGTTCTCGCTGGTGCGTGGCTACCGCTTGTCGCCGTTGCTCTTTTCGGCCGAGGAGGCCACCGTTCTGTACATGGGCGCTCACTTGGTGCGCCAGTTGTTCGGCGAGACCTATCACGATGCGGTGATCGGGGCGACGGCCAAGCTGGACAACGTGCTGCCCGATACGCTGCGCGAGCAGGTGGCGCGTAGTGAGCAGAGCCTGGTGATCGGCGGGCTGACCGCGCTGGACTATCGCCCCTTTGACCCCACGATCCATCGCCTGCGCCAGTGCATCGAGGAGCGTCGCCGCGTGCAACTGAGCTATCGCGGGTTGCGCGGGCCAGAAACCGAGCGCTGCGTCGATCCCTACGCCATGGCTTTGCAGTGGGGCTGGTGGTATCTGGTGGGCTTTTGCCACCTGCGCGGCAGCCTGCGCACCTTTCGCGTCGACCGCATTCTGAACGTCCACCCCCTGGCCGAGACATTTGTCGCGCCGGACGGCTTTTCGGTGCGCGAGTATCTCGAACGGGCGATGCAGTACGAGCCACGCTACCAGGTGGAGGTATGGCTGGAGGGGACGGCGCTGGCCAAGACGGCCCAGCGTCATGACGCCTGGATGCAGATTCTCGACCAAACGGATGGCGGCGCCATGGTGCGCTTTGGCACGGACGACCTGCAATGGGCCGCCAGTTGGGTGCTTGCTTGTGGCGCCGAAGCGCGCGTGGTGCGGCCGCCGGAACTGCTGGGGGCCACGGTGCTGGCGGCCCAAGCGATTCTGGCCGTGTATCAAGACGCCGAGTCCCGGTCGCGCGGGTCAGATAGCCTCACTGCTGAGGCTGGCCACTAGGTAAACTGTCGGTGGCCGCCACCCGCTGGAGGATGCGGCAGACCAGGAACGTCAGCCATGGCGAGGGCGCCGACTTGTCGGCAAAGTCCCAGCCTTTCCAGCAGCGATACATCGACCCCGCCGTGAAACGGCCCTGATCATCCTGCTGCGCCAGTATGGTCGCGAGCATGGCCTTGAAGCGTGCGTCGCCATGCACCTCCGGGAAGCGGCTCAGCACCTCGGTGGCGTGCAGTATATCGTACCACAGCATCGGGTATTTGAGCTTGCGATAGTCGGTGCCGATGCCGAACAGATACAGTTTGCGCTCTCGTTGGTGTTCCCAGTGCCACAGGAGCATCTTGCGGGCCGCGCGGGCGGCACCGGCAACCTCCGACCCTTGGGCCAGGCTAAGAGCCTATCCAAGAATACATAATTAAGAAACCTAGCAGCGAACCCCTGCTGCCCGGAAACAGATGAAGGCGCAAGCGAAATGCAGCATGGCCAGATAGTTCTCCACCTTCTTCTCCCAGCGAATCAGCAGACGACGAAAACGGTTCAGCCAAGAATGGGTTCGTTCGACCACCCAACGTCGTGCTCGGTAGCCGGGTACGCGCTTCTTGTCTCGTGCTTCCTCGCCACGCGCGACGATATGGGCGGTATAGCCCCACTCCTCCAGAAGGCGTCGCACTTCTTGGTAATCGTACCCTTTGTCCAAACACAGACCTTGCGTTTGCTCAGCGGTGGGCTGAGGACGTTCCACGGCCAGAGATTCCAGCGTTGTTTGCACCATTTTAAAGTCGTTACGATTCGCTCCGTCTACAGCGATGCCAATGGGAAGACCATGTCCCTCAGTCAGCAGGCTGCGTTTGGTACCACACTTACCCCGATCCGTCGGGTTGGGACCTGTTCCTTTTTCCCCCCAACGGGGCTTTGGTCATTGCCCCGTCCATGGCTTGCCATTCCCAATCCAGGCCTTTCACGGCGTCATACTCCTGCAGGCCTTCTCGCCACATCCGTTCAAATACGCCCGCTTCGCGCCACTTTTGAAAGCGATTATGCACTGTGCTGGCTGCGCCCATGTCGCGTGGCAGCGCTTTCCATTGGCAGCCGGTGCGCAACACGTAAAAGATGGCCGTCATCATCTGTCGGTCACTCTGGCGTGGTCGCCCCGGACGATCGCTGCGCTTTGGTTGAGGAACAGGGAGCAAAGGTTCGATTCTGGCCCACAGTTCATCCGAGATGCTGAAGAAATTCGCGTTCTGTTGTGTATTCATGCACCGATTATACCATATTTTATGTATTGCGGGATAGGCTCTAAGCCGCTCAGACGCGCTTGCGGCTGAGCAGACTCTGATAGAGCACTACAGGCTGGGAAACCTGTACAATATGATCAACAGCGTTGCTCAAGGCAACCCGGCTTACGGGGAAGCTGTGCGCAGGGGGAAGGAGCTGCTCAGCAGAATTGGTTACTTCGGAAGGTAGGCTAGTAGCATGGGGCAGAAGAGAGTTCGCGTAGGCGATGTCTTTGAGATACCGCTCAGTAACGGGGAGCGAGCATTTGGTCACTACATGCGCAGCGACAGAAATGGACCGCTGATACAGGTCTACGACGTCATCATGGCCGGGGAGGAGTCGGGTACAGGGATTCTGAAATGCTTGCGGTCGGCAGGACCGCGGTTTCCACCCATCTACACAGGGCTGGGAGCTGCCGTGCGCACTGGCCTGTGGCGTGTGATCGGTCGGCTGCCGACGGCCGGGTTCGAGCGCCCGGCGTTTGTTTCTGTCCATCACGAAGGCTTCAGGCCGATCGGCCCATGGTACTATCGTTGCGGTGAGGAAATGACAAGACTTGGGGAAAGGCTGCTCGATGAGTACAAGCAGCTCGAGTTCCTTGCGGTGTGGAGTCCACATGATGTGGCGCATCGCATAGAGACGGGAGAGAACCCCTACGAGAGGATGATCAGGGGAGAGTAGGTCGGTTGTCAGAGCACCTGCCGGAGGCGCAGGCATTGGCCCGCTGATGGCAGGTGCCGTTCCTTGCGCTCTCAAGTGCTCCACGATGCCTGGTGGCACACGAGTTCGAGCTAAGGGATCCGAGATACAATCATCGGCATTCGGTTGTGCCAGCGTTAGTCTGCTTTCCGATCCTACGGGGATCCAAACCCGCCGGGCTCTAGCTCTGGATGGCCAGCTCGGGGGGATTACGGAAATGCTCGTGCCCAATCCTCGTGAGCAGATAATGCTCATGGGTGTCCATGGTATCAATCCACCTTACTAGTGGGGGGCAAGACATGGCGAAGACCGATTTCTTTCTGATCAGTGCCGAAACTGAGCCGTCCCTCGCGCCGAGAGAATGTGCGATCGTTGGAAGACTACAACTTGCTGGCCGTGATGATCTTGCGGTGGTGGAGGTAAGTCCGCCCATTAAGAAAGGCACCTATGGAAACCCCTTCGGGGAGATCACTGAACTGATCCTGGCAGCACGGTGGGAGGGCACGTCACTATTTCCTCCTAGTAAATGGCCACTTGCAGTTTTTATCTGTCAGTTTAGAGAACCAGAGATCAGGATTCAGGGACCTGTCTCGACCAAGGACATAGAGATACTATCATGGGGGCTTATTCTCTCCTCACTGTGTGAAGCCCAAAAGTGGCTTGAAACTGGCAATAGCAGGGGCCGAGTGTGAGAATACATACAGGCTGTGCCTGTCTAGTCCGCTGTCCCCCGAAGGTTCCCAAGCCTTCGGGGGGCAGCAGGAGTACTCCATACTCTGGTGGCCGCCGGGTGGCGTTGCGCGACAGCCAGGGCGTGAGCTACTTGCATCCGGACCATCAGGACTCTACCATGGTGACGAGCGGGGCGGCCAGCAGCAGCCAGCGCTATCTGCCGTACGGCGGGCAGCGGGGCACGGCGGAGGTGGCCACCGACCGGCGGTATACCGGGCAGCGGTGGCAGGCGCAGTTTGGGCTATATGATTACAATGCGCGGTGGTACGACCCGGGGTTGCGCAGGTTTGTACAGCCGGACAGCGTGGTGCCAGAACCAGGGAAGCCGCAGAGCCTGAATCGCTATGCGTACTGCCTGAACAATCCGGTCAACTCAGTGGACCCCACGGGCCACTGGCTAGAGACGGCCTTCGACGTTGCCGGCATTCTCTACGACATCTATGATATCCAGCATAACGGGCTGAGCTGGGAGACCGGCCTGGCGTTAGGGGTAGATGTGGCGTGCCTGTTGCTGCCGGTGGCCACCGGCGGTGGGCTGGCGGTGCGGGCCGCCACCCACGCCGATGATGTCGCCGACGTCGCGCGGGTTGCCAACCGCGCGGATGACGCCATAGACGCAGTGCGTGTCGTCGACCGGGTCGATGATGCGGCGGATGTGACCCGCGCCACCAAGCTGCGCAGTCTCACGAAGGCGAACTTCCGCGAAAATCTGATGCGATTCACGAATCAGACTCGGGATTCGGTGAAAAGTCTAGAACCACACCATGTGTTACCCAGCAGGCTTGAGCCTCAGTTCAAAAAAGCCGGTATTTCAAATATTCATGATCCGGTATTCGGCAGTTGGGTGGACCCTAGCTTTCACAAAAAATGGAGCTACGAGTACAACAAAAGATGGGAAAAGTTCCTGATTGAGACGAATCCGTCACCAACGGATATCCTCAACTTCGCCCGGGACCTAGCAAAAGAATATGGTTTCGATGTTGCCTTCTAGTCCGCTAGACTTTAGCAAGTTCTACGAGCTTTCTGATCCTTTCGCGACACGGCCACTGCGCCTGACTGATGCAGGCTACAGTGAATGCATAACTCTCGATCAGATCAAGTTACTGTCGACGGGGCAACTTCGGCTGGATGCCCCTTTGAAGCTAGGCACATTTCAGGGCGGGCAGGCTACTGATATTCTTTGGTCTGGATTGGTGCGTATCATATGCATTTCCACGCGAGTGCGTGATATGATGGTAGAGAAGGATGTTACCGGGTGGGACACCTATCCGGTAAAAGTACATGATCGCCAAGGGATCCCTCTGCCGGCTTATCACGGCCTTGCTGTCATCGGCGGCAACTGTCGGCTAGACATTAGCCGCAGCCAGATTGTGACCAAGCCGCGGCTAGTGCCGCAAGGGCGCGAACATGAAGTGTATAAGGGACTCTACTTTTACGAATCTGACTGGGATGGCAGCGATATGTTCTGGCTAGGCAACGCTAGGATTGTGGTGACAGAGAAGGTACACCGCCTGCTCAAAAAAAGCAGAATCAGTAATGTCAAACTCATACCACTCACCGAAGCGGAGCGAGATGTGTTGCTGGATAAGTACGAAAGATAGTGAAGAATGGCGACGACATGTGACCTGGGGTGAGCATCGCGTTGGCTACGGATTGCCCTGGCTGATGCCGACGGCGACGGCAAGGCCGATCTGGTGGGCTTTTGATCCTCCGGGACCTACGTGGCCCTCTCGACCGGCTCCAGCTTTGCAGCCAAGACGCTGTGGTACGCCTACTATGGCACCAGCGCCGGCGGCTGGACTTCGCAGGACGTCTATCCGCGAGTCGTGGGCGATGTGGACGGCGACGGCGACGATGATATCGTGGGCTTTGGGGCCGCGTGGGTCTATGTGGCCAAGTCGAATGGCGTCGACGCGTTCGCCACTCGCGAGCTCTGGATGGACTATTTCGGGCACTCGAAGGGCTGGACCAGCCAGAACACCTATCCGCGGGCCGTGGGCGACGTCAACGGCGACGGCAACGCCGATGTAGTGGGCTTTGGCAACTTGGGCACGTTCATCTGCTACTCTACCGGCACCACGCTCACGGCACGTGTTTATCTGAGCACATATTTCGGCAAGACCTCGGAGGGCTATACCAGCCAGGAGAGCTATCCTCGCCTGCTGGGTGACGTCGATGGCGACGGACGCGCCGACGTGGTAGGCTGGAAGGACGAGGGTGTCCACATAGCCCTTTCACGCGGCAGCACAGCAGCACACGATTCCTGCGCGCCCACGTTGTGGCTGGAGGAGCAGGCCAACGACCAGGGCTGGACGAGCTTCAATACCCGCCCGCGTGCCCTGGGTGACGCCAACGGCGATGGGCGTGCCGACATAGTGGGTTTTGCCCCGGACGGCACCTATGTGGCCACCTTCGACCGGCAGACGCGCTTTTTGTACGACGGTTCCGGCAGCCGCGTGGTGCGCATCCAGTCGGATTCCGGCGGGATCACGCGGACGGTGTACGCCGGCGATGGATACGAGTACGCCACGGACGGCGTAACGAGCGAGACGACCAAATTCTACAGCCTGGGCAACCGCCGGGTGGCGCTGCGCGACAGCCAGGGCGTGAGCTACTTGCATCCGGATCATCTTGGTTCTACCATGGTGACGAGCGGGGCGGCCAGCAGCAGCCAACGCTATTTGCCGTACGGTGGGCAACGGGGCACGGCGGAGGTGGCCACTGACCGGCGGTATACCGGGCAGCGGTGGCAGGCGCAGTTTGGGCTGTATGACTATAACGCGCGCTGGTATGACCCAGAACTGCGGCGGTTCGTGCAGCCGGATGCGATTGTGCCGGAGCCTAACAACCCGCAGAGCCTAAACCGGTATGCGTATGTGCTGAACAATCCGGTGCGGTATACGGATCCGAGCGGCTTGGCCAATGAGCGCGGAGTGGGTGGGAGCATCGGCGATCCCCCGGTGGCACGTGGCTCCGCTATCGTGAGTCTGCTCGGCCCGACCATCAAGACCCAGGCCCAGCGCTATGGGGTACCGTGGCAGGTAGTCGCCGGGGTCCTCGGCGCCGAGGTAGCACTGGACACTGATGTGTGGGACTATGGCGAGAGCGCTTTTTTCCTGACGGCTCCGCCGTTGGCTTGGACGGGCAATCGGGCTGCATACGGGGCGCTGGAGGCGTTCCTCTGGCTGAAGCCGGATCCCGGGCCGGGGGTAGGGAACGTACACCTGAGTACGGCGCGAGCCGTATCTGCGTACTATGGCGAGGATCCAGTGACGGGGCTAGGGATGCACGAGCTGAGGGCAGAGTGGTTGGCCTTCCAGTTGTCGTGTCCGTCGAGGAATGTAGCGGCGGTAGCGGCGTACGTGGGGATGCTGGCGGACTATCGGTTTGGGTCTGGGGGTGCGCCAGGACGGGCGGATCACTCGGATCTGGCCACTTGGAGCCTGACGGATGCCGTGGCCGTTTGGCATGGATATCGGTATGGGGTCCAGGACGTCAGCCCCGACGGCGCAGCAGGCTATCGCCTGGACCGTTTCCAACAGCGCTCCACCGACATGGCGACTACCGTGAACTTGGCAGGTGGCGACGACAAGATTCGGAGTATGTATGGCGCCGTTCCATACATTCGCCAGTACTGGCGATAGCGATGATGCTCAAACTGCGGAAGAGCCATCTATGGGCTTGTGCTCTGGCCTGTGCCCTCGCCTTGGCATGCACTCTAGAGGCATGCGTACCAATGGGCCTCCATCGTGTAGAGGAGGGCTTGGTTGGCACGCTGGCCGAACTGCCAGTGTCTCACGACTTTGTCCTCGTCGCGTCCCGAAGCGGATCGGGCTACCGTAAGGCACGCGGAGGGATGTGCTACTATGGCCAAGCCTCTGTCGCAATTGGTAGCTTCCTACCCGAAGAGCAAGCATTCGCCGGCTATATCGACCAACTCGAATCACATGGCTGGAGGGTGAAAAGAGAACTCATCGAGGTACCGGGCGAGCATGTACTCCTTCGCGGAGAGTACGAGACCCTAACGGTCAGGATCGGTGCTGCGGGATGGATGATGCAGCGAGACGAGGGATTTCAGCGAGCACAGACGATCTTCCCAACGTTTGTTCATGTGTTCGTCGACTACACATTGCCGAACAGGAAGCTGTGTCTTGGGATGTAGCAAGTTCGCTGCACCTCGTCGGGGCTATGATGACGTTTGCCGGATGCCCCTGACCTGCGTCGCCCTGGTGCAGGCCCGCATCTCTTGCCGGCCGCCGCGTAGCGCTGCGCGACGGCCAGGGCGTGAGCTACTTGCACCTGGACAATCTGGGTTCTACCATGGTGACGAGCGGGGCGGCCAGCAGCAGCCAGCGCTATTTGCCGTACGGTGGGCAGCGAGGCACGGCCGAGGTAGCCACCGACCGGCGGTATACCGGGCAGCGCTGGCAGGCACAGTTTGGGCTGTACGATTACAGCGCGCGATGGTATGACCCGGAGTTGCGGCGCTTTGTGCAGCCGGATACGATCGTGCCGGAGCCGGGCAATCCGCAGAGCCTGACTCGCTATAGCTACGTTCTCAGCAATCCGACCAGCTATAGCGACCCAAGCGGGCAATGGGCCGAGGGCGCCTACGTCAGCGGTATCACCCCCGACCCCAAGGTGGTGGCCGATGCCACCTGGTGGCGCGAATATCAGCAGGTGGAGGGGCGCAACCCCGGTCCCAACAGCGTGGGCGGCTACAGCGCCATGCGCGTGATGACCCAGGGCGTCATCGAGGCCAAGACGCTGGGCGTCGACGCCGTCGGCGCTGCCATCCGCGGACTATCGCTGACCACGCTAATCGGCCCCGTGCACTATGACGCCAAGGGCGACCTGACCGAACAGCGCATCTATGTGTTCCAGGTGCGCGACAACGACTTTGTGCAGGTCAAGCCGGCCAAGTAGGCCAAGACATCGTTGGTGTTCAATGGCGGGCGGAGTAGGGCAACCCCACTCCGCCCGCTGTGCTTTCCGGGGCGCCTTGTCATAGTGCCCGCTTGCCGGCAGCCGCTTGCCGGCAGCCGCTTGCCGGCAGCCGCTTGCCGGCAGGCTGCCGACAGGCTAGACTACCTCCATTCGTAAAGTGCGACCCCAAGGAGGCCCTATGGCCGCCGTTGCCTCGCCCGCCGGCGATCTTCTCGACATCCGCCGTGAGCTGGCCGAGCTGCAGAAAGAGCTGCTGCCCCTATACCTCGTGCCCCTCTTGGCGGTGCCCGTCGCCTGGCTCATCTATGTCACCAAGCGCGACTGGGCCGCCGACCTGGTGGACGTGGCAGTGTTGCAGTCGGCTCCCGCGGTATTCTTGATCCTGCGCCTGCGCCAGCGGCACTATACCACGGCCTGCTGGCTCTATGTCCTGACCCTCTTAGCCGGCATCAGCCTGGTCGTTGTCGCTCACCCCATGCCGCTGGTGATGGCTTTTGGTATCGTAGTGGTGATCATTGCCAACGCCCTGCTGGGGCCATTGGCCAGCCTGGGAGCAGCAACCGCCTCCTGGGCTTCTATCTGCGCCGGCTCGTGGCTTGGCCGGGGCTATTGGCCGCAAGCCGAGGGATGGGGTCTGCTGTGCCTGTTTCTGCTAGTGTGGGGCGCCATGTGGGCCTCAGGTCGACCGCTGCGCACCACGGGCTCCTGGGCGCTGAACGGTTGGGAGCAGGCGCGCGAGCTGCTGGCCGAGACGCAACTGCGACGCGGCGAGGTGTACCGCGCCCTGCGCGGCCTGGAGGAGGCCACCTATCGTATCGAGCGGGCCAACAGCGAGCTGCTCATCGCTCGGCAAGAGTCGGAGAGTCAGCGAGCTCAGAAAGAGCACTTTGTAGCCACCGTGAGCCATGAACTGCGCGGGCCACTCAACCTCATCGTCGGCTTTAGCCGACTGATGATGATGTCGCCCGAGCGCTACCGCCAGCCGCTGCCCGCGGACTATTACGCCGATGTGGCCACCATCTATCGCAACAGCCAGCATCTGGCTGATCTGGTCGACGACATTCTGGACCTATCGCAGATCGAAGCCCAACGCTTGCCGCTGGTCAAAGAATGGGCCGACCTCACCCGCATCGTCGGCGAGGCCGTGGCCACCATGCGCTCGTTGGCCGAGCGCAAGGGCCTGTACCTCATCGAAGAATTGGCGGATGACCTGCCCCTGACCTTGGGTGATCGGCTCCGCTTGCGCCAAATAGTGCTCAATCTGCTGACCAATGCCGTCCGTTTCACCGAGTCTGGCGGCATTACCGTGCGCTCCGAGCTGGCGCAGAGCGAAATCATAGTCAGCATAAAAGATACTGGCCAGGGCATTCCGCCCGAGGACATCCCCAAGCTGTTTCGCGAGTTCCAGCAGGCACAAACCATGAGCGATGCCAAAACCCGGGCGGGGCGCGGCACGGGTCTGGGGCTCGCCATCTCCAAGCAGTTGGTAGAGCTACACCACGGCCGTATCTGGGTAGAGAGCCAACTGCACGTAGGCACGGCCTTTCGGTTTGCCATTCCTGTGCTCGGCGAGTCCGCTGACCAGCCCGCCTATGGTTTTGGCCTGTCGCGCGCCCCCGCACTCCGGCGTCGCCAACGCAGCGTCATCGCCCATGCCGCTCCGGATGTGGTGCGCATCTTGGCGCGCTACCTCGACGGCTACCAGGTGATCGGGGTGCGTGAGGAACAAGAGGTCCTCGCTCTGATGCGCGAACTGCATCCGCGCGCCATACTGACCTCCGCAGAGGCCGGCGGCGCCTTGCAGGCCCAGGTGGCAGCCCGCCATGACGTGCCGGTCATCAGTTGCCTGCTGCCGCGCGCCGAACAGCAGCCCGGTTGGGCCAACGTGTTAGCCTACCTCGTCAAGCCGATCCGCCCGGAGCCCATCGAGGCCCTGATGCGCCAGATCGACCCCGGTCGCGAGACCAAAGTGTTGCTGGTAGACGACGAACCAGATGCCGTCCGCTTGATGGAATCGATTCTCACCAACCTGCCGCGCCCCTACCAGATCGCCAAAGCCTACAGCGGCGAGCAGGCGCTCGACGTCTTGCAGCACATGACCCCCGATGTGGTTTTCATCGACCTGCTCATGCCCAACCTGGACGGGGTGGAGACGCTCGAACGCATGCGCGCCGATCCGCGGCTGAGCGCAATTCCCGCGGTGATCATCTCGGCACAGGACTGGGTGGGCGGCGGGCTGACCCTGGGCTTTCCGCTGACCGTGCGCCGTCAACGTCCGATGAACATGACCCAGAGCATCAAATGCTTGCAGGCGCTGCTGGATGCGCTCGATCCTGACTACCTGGCCGAGTTGCAGAGCGCAGTACCGCCGCCAACAGCGTCTGCTCCGTAAGTGGCTTGTGCAACACGTCGACCGCTCCCAAAGCCAGCGCCAGGCGCGGCTGCGCCAGCACCGAGCAGATGACGATCGGCAGGCGCGCGGTGCGGGGATTGTCCTGCAGGCGCCGCATCATTCTCCAGCCGTCCAGACCCGGCATCAGCACGTCGAGCAACACCAGGTCGGGTAGCGCATCTTGGAGTAGGCGATCGACTTCCTCAGGCGTACGTGCGCCAGCCACGAAATAGCCATGTGGCTGCAAAAAGCGCCGATACAGTGCGGTAGTGTCCTCGTCATCGTCGATTACCAGCAAACGCCCGACATAGACGGCAGGAATGACCAACCAGAGCAGTGTCGGCGCGTTGTGCCCGGCCTGCGCACAAAGCTCGCCGCCAAAGGCCGCCAGCAACCGGCCACTGACGCTCACGCCATCCAGCCTGAGAATCGCTTCACGCTCCCACGAGGCGGGAAAGCCCGCCAGCTCGAAGCGGATCTGCTCGCCCACCAAGCACCCGCGCAGCACCACCGGCCCGGTCGCGGTGGTCTTGAGCGCCTCGGCCAGCAGGTTGACAAAAGCCTGATGATAGAGCGCCGCATCGCCCTGCACCTGGGGCAGATCGCCCTGGCACTCTAGGGTAACGCTTCTCCCGACCTGATCGGCCAGCGGAGCGACGGTCTGACACGCTTCCTGGGCCACGGCAGCGATATCGATGAGCCCGAGGCGGCTGTGCTGGGCCAAGGCGATGGCCTGTGCGGCAGCGCGCTCCAGGTCGCCCTGGCCGTTGGCTCCAGTGACCGAGACCTGTTGTCGCTGGCCGCAGCGCGCCACCAAGACGCTGGCGACGGCCTCTGTGGCCTCTTGCAGACGCCGATAAAAGGTGCGCTGGCCTAGGCCCAGCTCGGCACAAATCGCCTCGCGGCCCTGGCCCTGCACATAATGCTGCCATAACAGGCGATAGGTCAACCAGGCGTTGCTCTCCGTGGGCACCGCTGGTCCCGGCCGCAGCGCCTCGACGGCATCCCAGAGCGCCTTGCGCAGCTCTTCGGCGCGGATAGTGCCGCCAGATCCCAGCCGCAATTGCACGCCCAGCTCGTGGGTCTGCAAATGCACCGGATCATAATAGTTGGCCAGGGCGTCGCGAACCAACGGGACAATGTCCTCAGCGCGCAAGTCAGTACTACCTCACCAGGATGCAGTAAGAATTGTAATCAGCCTGTCACATGCAGGCAATGTCGCAACGAGCAGCCATTGACGGGACCTCGCGCAGATGATAGGCTGGAGCTGCGCGGCGAGACAGGCACATTGCTCTGCTCCGATTCTAGCATCTAGCCCAGGAACCGGCAATTCAAACAAGGGAGGATGTAACAGTGGACTGTGTCATCGAACCGGAGAAGACGACGCCTGTGCTGATGCGGGCGGATGTCGTAGTCGTCGG
>Ga0351906_1183_pt1 | contig 15323 bp, 12 predicted proteins | sample BONcelHT113001E5_FD_206866 | JGI IMG/M metagenome (GOLD analysis project Ga0351906, IMG submission 206866) | Enriched cells from coal bed in the Powder River Basin, Montana, United States - BONCAT cells T11 rep1 HSBNCT.T11.300.1.E5 ... | reverse complement strand
CGCCTGAAAAACATAGGACCGCCCCGATAACGGGTCTCGGATTGCTCCACCCAGACAGGTTGCGGCGCCACCAAACGGCTCAATTTCAGTCGGGTGATTGTGGGTCTCGTTTTTAAACATTACCAGCCATTGTTCCGACTGCCCGTCAATTACAGCATTCACCACGATGCTACAGGCGTTGTTTTCATCCGATTCGTCAATATCATTCAGCCGTCCGGCTTTCTTCAGTTGTTTCATGCCTATGGTCGCAATATCCATCAGGCACATCTCCCGCGGTGAGGCGCCGTAAAGCTGCTGACGAGCCTCCTGGTAGGCCTCGTAGGCAACTTTGATCGGCCCAACAAAATGGCCCTCTTCAAACGCAACCTTGTCCATCGCCGTTAGAAACGTGGTATGCCGGCAATGATCGGACCAATAGGTATCGATAACGCGGATTTCTGTAACGCTGGGATCGCGTTGCTCGCTATCGCGAAAATAAGTCTGGCAATACTCCAGATCGGCTTCGCTCATCGCCAGACCCATCTCAACCATCAATTTTTCACGCCCAACCCTATCCAAACCGCCAAAGCCAGACAACACTGCCACATCCGGCGGCACAGGCGCAGTCATATCCAGTCTGTCCGGTTTGACCAGCGAAGCTTCCCTCGCTTCCACCGGGTTGATACAATATTTTTTCACTTGTGCCAATTGGCGGTCGGAAATTTCACCATAGAGCGCCACCACTTTGGCGGATACCACTTGAGGGCGATCTTTCTGAGTAATCACCTGGATGCATTGCGCGGCCCAGTCAGCCCGCTGGTCATATTGACCGGGCAGATATTCCATGGCAAAAAACCGGGCTTCCGGCCCCAAATCGATGACTTCATCAAAAATCCAATCGGCGGGGGGTTCGGCAAAAACAGTATCCCGGGCCAAAGCATATTCTGTGTCGTCGAGTCCTGCCATATCGTACCGATTGATCAGCCGAAGCCGGTTTAATCCGGACAGACCGACATTATCCCGCAGGTCCTGCAATAGACTGCACGCCTCCACGTCGAAACCCGATTTCTTTTCCACGTAAATCCGTCTCACTTGTGCCATGAGAAGCCACCTTTCCGTTAAACACTGTTTTTCATCCAACTATCCTGTTATATTAGTATATTTTATTGCATATCGGCAGGCATATCAAGGTACAAGAAATCCCCCGCATGGGGTTCTGAAAACTCGAATATTATAGTAGTCAAAAAACCCGGGATCGCCACGCAATAAAAATTGCAGGGTCCCGGGTCTGCTATGGAATACAAAAAATTTCCGCCTAAATAACTCGCCAATCCTTGGACAAAAGATCGGTATGCGTCGCATTCCATGGCATGCATTTATTCGGGGGAAGACACCTCATGATAAACTGTTTCATCTCAATCTTCGCGCCTTCTTTGAATGCGGTCGACAAATAATCCCCCGCAATCACTTTTTCTGATGAAGAAGGTATTAAAAAAATAAACTCCCCTAGATTCTGCCATCCTACCCGTTGGAGCCGTTGCCCCGCTTCAAGTTTTGTCAATGCAACATCAAAGCCAAACCTTTCTTCTACAACACTGCCCATCCCTGCGTTCTCCTCCTATACTTTGGTTATTCAAGCCATTTTTTGAATAGCCTGAATATGTTTTCGGCATTATGAACCCAAAATCCTGCCAGCAATTCTTTTGCTCGTTATTCCAGGCGACTTTCTAAGTCAAGTTATCACAAAAAAGGATTGCTTTAAGCATTTTCACGCATCTATTTTTTGCTGTCAATAAAACCGATAGCATTCAACGCCGCCACCAAACCTTCACCGGTCGCCCGGGCTATCTGCCAAGGTTTTCCGGTGCAGTCGCCAGCTGCGAATAACCCCGGAACATTGGTCGCCTGCTCACGGCTCACTTTGACAAATGGGCCATCCATCTCCAGTTCCGGCAGCAGCGTTTCGGCCGGATCAGACTGACGCAGGATAAAGATTCCTTCTACTTTCAGTTCCCCGGCATCCGTCTGCAGGCCGGTGACTTCATCTGCTCCCAGTACGGCCTGAGGCCGCGCCTTCATGACCTGTACTGTCGGTTGCTTCGGTTTATACTCGGTTTTATATTGAGGAATAAAATATACAACTGGACAGATTTCGCCTAGAAAATCAGCCTCGTGCTCACCTTCCTCGGTATAGGCAATAACGGCAACCGGCTTATCTCGGTAAAGCATTCCATCGCAGGTTGCACAATAAGAAACTCCTTTACCGACCAGTTCCTTTTCACCCGCGAGCATAGTCGAATTGCTCATACCAATCGCCAAAATCAAGGTCTTTGCTTCGTAGGTATCGTTCGGCGTCAGCAGCGTGAATGTATCACCGGAATAAACATTGGTTACTTTTTCTTTTATCAGCGTCGGTCCTGTCGACAAACAGTGATCCGCCATCTGTTTCATCAAATCTTTTCCCGCCGTCATCGGTAACCCTGGATAATTGTTAATCGCATGGGCTTTTTGCAGTTTGGGGCTGAAATCCATATGTTCGAACAGGGCAACAGATTTATTGCGGACTCGTGCCGTCAATGCTGCCGATAGTCCAGCCGGTCCCGCGCCGATAACGGCAATATCAAATAGTTTATCTGACATGGGGCGCCTCCCTCTTCAGCCCAAATCACGGGCAATTTTTTTCATTCGCTCACGGATCGGGATATCATAGGGACAACGGGTCTCGCAAATTCCGCATTCAATACAGTCCGACGCTTTGGCCGGAAGCGCTGCATACTTATGTGGAATGACCTGTTGCATTCCGTAGCGCTCATACTGTAGATGAAAAATAAACAGCAGTGGAATTTCAATGCCCTGCACGCAGGGCATACAGTAACCGCAGCGGCGGCAGAAATTTTTGCCGAGTTCAGCCACTTCTTGGTTGAGTGCCGCTTTCTCACTGTTGGATAGGGGCACAAATGGTTCGGCAGACAACAGGTTTTCCCGGATATGGTCAACTTCATCCATCCCGGGAATCGCAACAGTAATATCATTGCCCAAAATAAACCTTAGTGCAGCGACTTTGCTCTCAATCTGTCCGCCGCCAAGCGGTTTCATCACGATACGTCCGATATCCATTTCCCGGGCCAGTGGGAAAAGTCGCTCCAATGCCTTGAGTTCGACTGCGTTGAACGGAGCCTGCACCGTGCTGAATTCGTTGGTTTGAATCCCTTCAAGCAACAAATCATAATTATGGCCGGTAATCCCGATATGCATTATTTTTCCGGCCTGTTTAGCTTCTTTCAAGGCTTCCAGCGCACCGGACGGCTTAAGCACAGTTTCCAGGTCTTCACGTTTTTTTATATTGTGGATCTGATACAAATCAATCCTATCCGTCCGGAGCAGTTTCAGACTCGTATCAATTTCCTTGGCCATTCCTTCCTTTGTCCGGGCAAAACTCTTGGTCGCCAGCACATATTCATGCCGGCGATTAGAGATGTGGCGACCAATTTTTTCTTCACTGTCAGAATAGCCTCTTGCCGTGTCGACAAAATTTATCCCACTGTCGAGGGCGGCGTTCAGAACAACACCCGCTTCCTCCATGGTGCAACGTTGAATCGGCAATGCACCAAACCCAATACAGCCTACTTCCAGACCAGTTCGGCCCAGTCTGCGTTTTTCCATAAAAAAGACCATTCCTTTCTGCGAAAGGCACCAACAAGGAATGAAACCGGACGGTGCCAGACGCTTTAAATTTAAATTACCATCAGCATGTGCTAACATTCACTCTGTGGGACGGTATACTACAGAGCACGTGGAGGTGAGTGGTGAAGCGGTTTGCCGCTATCTCGTATAAAAATAAGTCGCCGGATGCTCGTTCATGCACCAACAAGTAGGCCGCCCAGCCTGTAAACTAATCTTTGTAAAGACATTACTCGTTTTTAGCAGAGCATCCAGTCAATGCCGTTCCTCAAATTTGATTCGAAAAGAGGAGTTCAATGGCAAGAACAGTAGAAATCATTTACCCTGTCTGCTGCGGCATGGACGTACACAAATCCTTTATCGTCGCCTGTGTTGCTGTAACGGATGAACACAGTCACACCGAACATCACATCAAAAGATTCTCGACATTTACGGGAGATCTACGGCGACTCGCGGACTGGCTTGCATCCTATGATTGCCTGGACGTGTGCATGGAATCCTCCGGCAAATACTGGATCCCGGTTTTCAATGCCCTTGAAAAGACTTGCAACGTCTGCCTGACGCACCCCAAGTACGTCAAAGCGATCAAGGGCAAGAAAACCGACAAGAAAGACGCCAAGTGGATTGCCGAGCTTTTTAAGTGCGACCTGGTGCGTTCCAGCTTTATCCCGCCGCCGGATATTCGCCAACTTCGCGATTTGTGCCGCTACTACGTCAAGCTGACGAATTTTGTCTCCAGTGAGAAGAACCGCGCCCAAAATTGCCTGACGATGTGCAACTTCAAGCTCGACGATGTGTTCAGCGATGTTTTCGGCAAGAGCGCTACCCGTGTACTTGACGCGCTGCTCGAACATGGCAACGGCAATTTTGAACTTGACGGTTTGCTTAGCGGCAAGTGCAAAGCATCACCGGAAAAGGTTCGCGCGGCGCTTGACGGAGAACTTAATCCTATGCAAACTGAGAAACTTTTCCTGATTCGCCGGCATATGAACGACCTGCGTAGTCTGAAAGCCTCTCTTGAAACCCTGATTTACAACCTTGCCGCGAAGTTCAAGTCCCAAATCGATTTGCTTTTAACCGTTCCGGGTATCAGCACCGAGTTGACTGCGATTCGTATCCTTGCGGAAATCGGCGCTGATATGTCCGTGTTTGAAACGGCGAAGCAACTCACCTCATGGGCAGGGCTTACTCCGCAAAACCAAGAGAGCGCGGGCAAGAAGAAAACCACTCGTATCGGTCGCGCGGGAGCGTACCTGAAACCGCTCCTTGTTCAAATCGCGCTGAGCTGTGGAAGGTCCGACAAATGCCCTGAACTCAAGAACAAGTATCTTGCCCTGAAGAAACGTCGCGGCGGCAAGAAAGCCGTGATCGCCATTGCTCGCAAACTCCTCACTGCGATTTGGCACATTCTCAGCAAAAACGAGACCTACAATGCTGAGCTCTACACAAGGGCTGACAAACCGCCTATCACTCGCGAACTCACTACGTCCCAGGCTGTTACGTTCTTGCGTGGCAAGGGTTTTGTGATTGTGGACGCGGAAACCGGCGAAGTCGCGTAGCAATTCATTTTGTTGTTTTGACCGTTTAAGAGGGTCTGTTTTGTTATGCCACTTTTTAAGTGAAAGGATAAATGATGGTTTTCAAACTAACTCCTTCCCGGTTGGTTCCAAAATTGTTTTACTGTCAGTTTACCTGTTGGACTGCAAGGCTCTAAGTATTTCAGCCATAATCGAAAGAAACTCTATATGCATTTGGTTTGTTGATTCTTCAACTGGATCAACCCGGCTGTAGCGCCCCCTGGCACGAAGTATTAACCCGTCACTTTCTCTTGAATGCGCATTGACTTCAATAGTGAAAAATTCCATTAAATTCTGATCATGCTTATTACGAAATCTGCCCCACTCGGCAATCTTGACTGCCAAGCGAATATCTGCGTTTGAGTTTTCAGTCAATACCCAGCCTTGCTGTTTAGCAGCATTAAGAGTCATTTCCGCAATCCGTTCGCGCAGAAATGGATCACTGGCGTCGAAAAACGATTCCCCTTCCGGTCGAATATTAACCGAAATTTCATTACCAACCGACTTGAACGGTCTGAAATTTACTCCCGGTTTCCTAAACACTTCAATCAGACGAGTCGGTTCAGGAGCGGCTAAAGCAATCCCTGCAAATACTAGCATCAATAGAGTCGTGAATAATAATATTGCCGGCTTTTTCATTTTTATCTTCTCCTTTTCAGCGAAACAATCTATTTATTCCTTTTCCCATAAACCATTTTCAATTCATTTTACTATTTACATGAATTTCTTTGTATTGTTTGTATTAGACTACAATCGCCAAAATCCTGTCGTTAAAAAAAGTTCTTTCAGATATTTCGTAACATGGGCTTTTTTCTCAACACAGACAACATGCCAACTAACTTCATAGTGCTCCACGAATATAATACTGGTAACTTATTTGACATAAAAACCCGGCGCGAAGGGTTCCCTGCAGAACCTTTCTCACCGGGTAGATCAAGGAGAATCTCCAATTTTCATTTGTTATTTGGCACTGCGGATTTCGCGGATTTTGTCACTCAATCCCTTGAGTGTCTGCTTCGCATCGCCAACAATCCGGATATCCGATACTTCAAAGATCGGCGCTTTGGGATCATTGTTAATGCTGATGATCAGATCCGAATCTTTCATTCCGCACACATGGTGCGAAGATCCGGATACGGCAACCCCGATGTATACTTTGGGCCGGATGACCTTGCCGCTGGTTCCGATCATGTAGCTCTCATCAGGCATCCAGCCTTCATCGATCGGCGGCCTGGTGCAGCCCACCGCGCCTCCCAGCAAGTTTGCCAGGTCTCCGAGCAACGCCCAGTTTTCCTTCGAACCCATTCCCCAGCCACCGCAGACTACGACAGTCGCTTTTTCCAGCGGAATTCCCTCCGGCACGGCACAAACCGAACTTTCCAGCGCCAGCAGCCGAGTTTTTTTCATTGTATCTGCAATGATTGTACTGGCATCAAATAGACTCCGTTTGGGTTTATGGCCGGGAACCGGTTCGCCCTGACGGAATATCCCCGGTTTGGCTGTCGCCATCTGGGGCCGGTGCGCCGGGCACAGAATATCGCCCAGCACTTTTCCGCCAAAGGCTGGCACTACGGCCAGGATTTCTGCCTGTTCGTTAATCCGGATATCGACACAGTGGGCTGCGACACCCGTGTCTGCGCGGATCCCCAAAATCGAAGCCAGGTCTTGGTAGCGGGCAGTTGCCGGAAACAGTACCACCGATGGTTTGCGCGTGTCAATGATCTGTTTCAGGATCGCCGCATACAAGTCATTATGGAACAGGGCACAGTCGGCATGATCGACAAGAATAACTTCATCCACGCCTGTGACTTCAATCTCTGCCAAGCTACCTGAAAGTCCGCTGCCGATCAATACAGCAGCCACTTCACCGACAGCAGGACAGCCGGCTTTGAGTTCACGGGCTTTGCCGATTAATTCAAGCGATACCGGCTGAACCCGACAGTTGTTGATTTCACCGATGATCAGAATTCCTTTCCAATCCGCAGGATTCGTCATTTTCATACGTTTCCGCCTCCTGGTGCGCAGACATCGCCGGTTTCAATTGCCAATCCGGCAGTCCTTAGTTTTTCGACCAGTTGGGCGGCGATTTCATCGACGTCACCTGAAATCAGGATGCCTTTACGGCCCATTTCCGGTTCGAAGATGGCTCCCGGTTGGGTCGGCGATCCTTTCATTCCGAGTGCGGCGTCGTCGACGTCGAGGTCCGGACGGCACCATACAGTCAACGGTTTCTTTTTGGCTTTCATGACTCCCATCAGGCTGGTCAGGCGGGGCTTGTTCGACTCCCGCGACATGGCCAGCAAACAGGGCAGTGTTACCTGGTAGTCGGACCATTCGTTTTCAGCTTTGGTCCGAACTTTTAAGGTTTGCTCTCCGGTTTGTTCGACGGTCACCGCATTCCACAGGTGGGGCCAATCCATCCATTCGGCAAGCTGGGCCGGAACCTGGGTGGTGGCTCCATCGGCACTTTCGGTGCCGGTGAAGATGATATCGAAGGGACCGGCTTTTTTGAGTCCTGAAGCCAATGTATACGATGTTGCCCAGGTATCAGCGCCGGCGAAGGCCCGATCGGTCAGTAGAATGGCTGCATCGGCACCCATGGCGAGCGCTTCCCGCAGCGTCTCTTCTGCGTTTGGCGGAGCCATGGTAATCACCGTGACGGCACCGTCGCTGCCCCGCAATTGCAGGGCAGCCTCCAGCGCATGTTTGTCGCAGGGATTGAGAATCGTGGAGATTCCTTCCCTGACTACAGTTTTCTTGACCGGGTCGATTTTGATTTTATCGTAGTGTTTCGGATCCGGTACCGGTTTGATGCATACAGCGATGGAGAGTCCCATGTCAGATCACTTCCCGGCGATTGTAGCGCCCGCTGTAATCAGCAGCTGCACCTGGGAGGTCCCGCCGGAAGGAATTGAAGCCAGGCCGTCGCGCAGGAACCGGCCGACAGGGTACTCGTTGACAATACCATAGCCACCCATGGAGTCCATGGTCCGTTTGGCGCAGCGAACGGAAGCTTCGGTGGAATAGTACTTGGCGATGGCGAATTCGGTGGCGCAGGGCAGTCCGGCATCCTTCATGCCAGTTGCCCGGTAGGTCAGCAGCTTTGCTGCTTCATACTCGACCCTGTTCTCTGCGATCATGAACTGAATCGCCTGAAGTTTGTTCAGCGGCTTGCCATAGAGGATGCGCTCGTTGGAAAACTTGACGGCTTCTTCGATACAACCTCGCAGGATACCGACGCAAATGGCGGACATGCCGGCCCGGCCGACTTCCTGAATGGTAGTCATGGCGATCTTGGCGCCGGCGCCGAGCTTTTGCAGCATTTGCTCCGGTCCGACCACGACATTGTTGCAGATGACGTCACCGGTAACTGAACCGCGCAGTCCCAGTTTGTGCTCTTTGCGTCCGGGGGTGTGTCCTTCGGCGTCACCGTCGATGATGAAGGCGGTCATGACTGGGCGGCCTTTTTCATCCTGACCGGTGATGACGGTCCAGACGTCGACATCAGCAATGTGAGAGTTGGTAATGAAACATTTCCGCCCGTTGAGAACCCATTTCGCATCTTTGAGTTCGCCGGTGGATTTCTGGCCCATGAAGTCGGAGCCGCCGCCTGGTTCGGTAACGGACAATCCGCCGACTTTTTTGCCGGAACACAGGTCAGGCAGGTATTTTTTCTTTTGCTCTTCATTGCCGTAATACAGAATCGCGGCGGTGCCCAGGTGATGGGTCATCAGTGCAATACCCAAACCGGCTGAATGCCGGGAGATTTCTTCCAGGACGATGGCGCGTTCCGTGTGTCCCAGGCCAGCTCCGCCATACTCTTCCGGCACAAACACGCCGCACAGTCCCAGTTCGCCCATCAGTGGCCAAAGCTCAACCGGACAGACGTCATTTTCATCCCATTCTTTGGCCTTCGGCGCAACTTCGGCGTCAACGAACTCCCTGACTGCTTTGCGCAGCATTTCCTGTTCTTCGGTGAATTGAAAAAATTGCATTCTTTTTCTTCCTCCATTACTCTAATATTGGTTTTCGAGTTTTATAAATCGATTTATTTTTCTACTCGATAGTGTGAACGTTGTGGAAACTTCATCAGAATCAAGTTTTCTTTCTGTTTCTTTGTGCACTGCGGCCAGTTTGTTCTTTTTTTCACACAGATGAACAATAATCGCCACGCATTTCATGTCGGCCACGTAGCGCCCGGAGTCACCGCCCCACTTGGGTGGGTGCAGTGCTCCGGGCGGCATGGTCCTAAAAAGAGAAACTTATTTCTTCACAGGGACTTCGGGTTCTTTAACGGCGTCTGTCGGAATATCCATAATTTTCTTTGCCATTTCAAAATAGTCTTCCCACTTGGTCAGAGCTTTGACGACCAATTTGGCTCCGTCAGGCGATCCGCCACCATGCATGCAACCGGGGATACCGCCGCCGACGGTCAGCCACTCTACAAGGCGGGCAAGTTTGGCGCGACTTTCGCCGTCAGCGCCTGCTGTCAGAGCTTTCTTGACGAATGCGCCATACTCTGTTTGCATATCCATCCAGGAAGGCATGCAGCCGGTTTCGGCAATACCGCCGCTGATATCCTGGGCCATGACTTTGGTTTCATACGGCAACTTGGCGACCTGGGTCTTGTTGACATGGGCCAGAAGAGCGTCCGGAACGAACAGGCCGGATTTCATCGTCTTACCAAGCATCATCGCGCCCAGACCTACGCCGGCCGTAATTTCATTATTGATTGCCATTTGGTTCAGAGTTGTCTGGAAGGGTTTGACTGACAGACCGTTAGCGCGGGCCATGCCCATTGCGGCGCCGATCATGATGTCGCCCTGGCCGGCGACGCAATGGCCGATTGCTGCCCGGTAAATTGCGGCAAAGTTGCCGATGTTGCGGCCGCTGTATTTGAACTCGCCACACATGAACACGCGCTCGTTGGGGATAAACACATTGTCAAAATGGATGTAAGCCTGGGTAATGTTGCCGGCGTGAGGCATATCGTAGCCTTCTTCGGCGGCGCGGGTATCGCTGATGCCTCGGCACTCGACGATGGTGATGCCTTTTTCATCGCGAGGTACGGCAAACGCCACGGCATAGTCCTTATCCACTTCTCCGTAACCGGTGCCAGGCATCGCAATGATGTAATGGCAGGCTGCCACGCCGCAGATCTGGATTTTGTATCCGCTGACGATGATACCATCCGGCTTGACTTCTTTCACATGCAGGGTAACATCAGGATTGGCCTGCTGGGAAGCTTTCTTGGAGCGATCGCCTTTGGCGTCGGTGAGGGCGCCGGACAAAGCCAGGGCGTTGTCTTCGCAGAACTTCATGAAGTTTTTGACCCGCTCATGATAGTTGGTGCCTAGTTCTTTGTCACATTCAAAAGAAGCATCCCACAGGCTGTTCAATGCGGTCCAACCGGCGCAGGTCGCGCCCTGGCAGGTGCCGGTCTGATGATACTGGTCGCGTTTCATCTTGGCGTTGCCGATTTGGGCTGCCGCGTCGCTCATGAAGGTGTTCCAGCGATGGGCCACTTCACCGGTGATCGATGATTTCGCGGTATAGATCGGTGCCTTTTCCGGATCAAACGCCGCATCATAAGAGCGAGCGACCGATTTGACATGCAATGCAGTATTGGGATCGGTGGTGACATCCGTGATCAATTTGCCGAACTTGTAGATATTGGGCCGCATTTTTTTGAGACTCTCGACATACTGTTTTCCATTCATCAACATAGTTTATTATCCCCCTTTATTTTTGTGTGGCTGCGCCACAATAGCACCTTGGATTAGAAGTCTTTAAATTATTTTCCGTTTTTGGCTAGAATCTCATGCTTTATTCCCATCGGGCATTCCTTGAAAATCCTCGCATCCATAAGTTTCAGGTCCGGAGCAATATGGGGTTTGAATTCCATCTGGCCCAGTACGTCTTTTTCCAGATCGATTCCAGGTGCAATCTCCGTCAGGGTGAGTCCTTCCTTTCGCATTTCAAAAACTGCCCGTTCCGTGACATAGAGAACTTTTTGACCTTTTTCCCTGGCATACTCACCGGAGAACGTAACATGACCGACTTTCGGCACCAATTTCTTCGCTTTGCCTTCGCAGACGATCCGAACTTTTCCATCTTCCACAGCGATTTCCAGTCCGGATGCGGTCAACGTTCCGCAAAACACTACGCTTTTGGAATTTTGGGTAATGTTGACGAATCCACCGGGTCCAGCAATGCGGGGCCCGAACTTGGATACGTTGACATTGCCTATTTCATCCAATTCAGCCATTCCAAGACAGGCAAAGTCCAAACCGCCGCCATCGTAGAAATCAAACTGGCTAGGGTGATCGATGATAGCCATAGGATTGATCGCGCAGCCGAACCGCAGCCCACCGCAAGGAATTCCGCCAATCACGCCAGGTTCCACTGTAGCTGTCAACAGGTCGATGACTCCTTCTTCCGCTGCGACAGCCGACACGCCTTCCGGCATGCCGATGCCGAGATTGATGACAGCGTCGGGGATCAGTTCCATTGCCGCCCGGCGGCAGATGATCTTGCGGTCATCAAGTGGAATAGGTTTGATATCGGATAAAGGCATACGGACATCGCCGGTCAAAGAACCATCGTATTGTGCGCCCATGGTTTGGAGATGGTTTTCCGGTTTGGCGACAACGATCGCATCCACAAGCGTTCCGGGAACGACAACGTCACGCGGATCAATCGTGCCGGTCTGGGTGATCCGTTCGACCTGAACGATGACCTTGCCGCCCGAGTTCTTTGCTGCGAGTGCCTGTACATAAAATTCAAGCCTAATCGGTTCTTTCTCGATACTGACATTTCCAAACTGATCGGCAGTTGTACCCCTGATAATCGCGACATCGACTGGAAAAGCTTTGTACCAGAGATATTCTTTGCCTTCGAGTTCGATTAACTTGACGACTTCGCCGGTTGAACGCTTGTTTAGACGACCGCCGGTTTCCCGGGGATCGGCAAAAGTTTTCAGTCCGACATGGGTGATCACTCCGGGTTTCTTTCCACCAATGGCCCGATACAGGTGCATCATGACGCCCTGCGGAATCGCATAGGCTTCACATTGCTCGGCATTGATCATTTTGACCATGTCCGGCTGAAGATTGAAATGACCGGCGATTATTTTAGTGATCAGGCCTTCTTTACACCAGCGGTTCAACCCCCAGTTTGATTTTCCGTCATTTTGTGACGCGCCGTATGTCAAAGTAAGGTTATTGGGTGCGCCTGTTTTGAGAAAACTTTCTTCAACGGCTTTTGAAATCTCTTCAGGATGTCCCATCCCGATGAACCCGCTTACCGCTACCGTGTCACCCGGCTTGATTAGTTTTACAGCTTCTTCTGCGGTCATGATCTTGTTTTTCAAAGATATCCACCTCCTGTTTATTTAGGAAAACCGAGTCAGTCCTCCCACCACCTTTTGTGAAAATCATCACGAACTCAGCCATGTTTCTTCGCATCACTTACATTGCAATTACCATGCCAATCCCTTCAAATCGCACATTTTGAGCGTTTGACCTAATAATCAAAATTGCGGATGATGCTTAATTGCATCATCCTACTGTAGCTTTCGCCCATTAGTTCTTCGATGCAAAGAAGCTTATTTTCAGCCAACCATTAAGCTTTTAATTGTGCGATGCGCATCTGCACCATGCGATGCACTTTTGCATCAGTCTCGCCATTCGATTGTCAAGTGTTTGCGGGGAGGAGTTGGCGGCAATTGGTCGGGCCAACCAACCGGTGTAAGACTAATCAAACCCCACCCTGGACAACCCAAGTACTCCAGCACAGCCTCTTCCACCCACAATGGCCCTGTCATCCAACAGGCCCCCAATCCCGCTTCGTGTGCCAACAGCAAAAAATTTTGCATTGCAGCGCTCGATCCATATTCGCTTCCTCGCTGGTATACTCTTTCCTCCGGCATCTTGGTCACCACTACCACTACGGCAGGAGCTCCACCAAAATTCTTGAAGTATCCGCGGACCATTGTCCGCATTTTTTCATTAAATAAGGTTTGCATTCTTATGTCGAGTTTATCTATACAGCCTTCCGCAATATGAATCAGGCCCTGTTTTGCTTCACCAGTCAATACGAAAAACTTCCAGGGCTGCTCATTCATTGCAGATGGCGCCCACATGGCTCCCTGAATCAATTGTTCAAGCAACTCGCGGGGTACCGGGTCCGACTTGAACCGCCTGATGGTACGTCGTTCTTTGATTGCCTGCAGTAGTTCCACTGTTATGCGCCTCCTCGTAATACGGCCTAATGCTCGTGAATATAGCATAGAGCGTCATTGTCTTCCACGAGGGAAATCAAGCCCGCGTCCTTCACCACAAAGGTGTTTTCCAGTCCAACCGCGCCATCGGGAAAAACAAATTTAGGTTCGATGGCAATAACCATGTTAGCTTGCAATACCAGGTCATTCTTAGGCCCGACCACAGGGAACTCGTCAATTTCAATACCGACCCCATGAGCAATAAAGGGAACCCGCCGGGCCATGCCCATAAAATGTTCACACAATCCATTGGTTCGCACCAATTGACGAACTGCAGTCCACAATTCACTACATACAGAACCTGCCCGGGCTTCCTGCCTGAGCAGGTTCTGTATCGCCACGGCAGTATCATAGGCATGCTCCATATGGCTCGGTAAACTTCCGATACAATAGCTGCGGGTCATGTCGGCCAGATAGCCGCCCGCCCAAGCTGAAAAATCAACAATCACCGGCTCGTTTTTGCCAATCAACCGGTGGGTCGAAGCGTGGGGGAACGCAGGTGGCAAGCCCCGTCCGCCTAAAGGACCGCTGCTAAAACTGGGGATGGCTGATTCCGGGCCAGACAGCACCAGGACATATGTCAGTTCCTGATTGAAACCTCGGGCCCTCATATGGCCGGGATGGCCGAGTTTTCTTGCAAAACGTTCGATTTCCCCGGACAATTCCAGTTCTGTCATCTGCTGGCAGAGTATCTGCGGCACATAATCAAAAACCGCCAGTCCCATTCGGCAAGCCGCCCTAATTTGTTCGATTTCCCACGGCGACTTCACCATCCGTATTCGTCGGATAATCGACGAAACGTCTGTCATTCGTGCTGATGAAAACAAACGACGAATGCGCTCATACAAAGCCATCGGAACCACATCCGCTTCGATTCCCAACACTCCTGGCGGATTATAACCCAGTTGTTCTAACAAATCAGGTAATTGATCCACCCTGGAAATATCAAAGATACGGGGAAAATCTGATTCTTCCCGTACTCGATCAGCGCCGGGAAAAACCATCAAGGCAGCCTCCCCCGATGCGGGAATAAACAACCATGCCCTGTTTACAACGCCGGCGAAATAGAACAGATCAGCGTGCTGCACGATAATAGCCGCATCAATTCCTTCTCCGCAAAGCTCCTGTTGAAACAATTTCAGCCGTGCATCCAATTCACTACGGGGTACCACTGCCATTACACCTTCCCGCCTGTTATCAATTTGGCCAACTTCCGCAGGTTATGCAGACAGCTGTTACGCAGTCGCTGCCGGCAACAGTTCCGCCACTTTTTCCTGCGGTAATATCCATTGTCCGAATGGCTCTGCCAAAACCTTAGTCGGATTATCCTTCAGCGCGGCAACTTTTTCCGCCCCGATCAGCGCCAGGTACTGATCTTGGGTTTCCCAGGAATAAACGTATTTGTCCAAATATGCTCTAAGTGCATCGCCACGGGAGTTTTTGATAAAGAAGCTGATATGTTCCAAATCTTCACCATACACACCCGGCGAATTACAAGGCCATGCCCCCATAAACCAAGGAACAACCGCATCGACGCCTACACCGGGTATAGCCACCAAATTCGGGAATTTTCGGCACATATCCGTGTCAATGATTTGGTCGGCAATGAGCACAATCTTCTTGCCGGCCCGGGCCAGCCAGTAATCATAGTACATCGAACCCAGAATAATCCCGTTTCCGTGGGTGTCGGCGAAGGGGACGTGAACAATCGACAAGTCCGGAACAATAGCCTGCAGCAAGGCCACTTTTCGGCCGGTTCCAAATGGATCCTCTGTAACAATATTCTTAGGGTAAGGCATCTTGCC
>Ga0351906_1178_pt1 | contig 15525 bp, 9 predicted proteins | sample BONcelHT113001E5_FD_206866 | JGI IMG/M metagenome (GOLD analysis project Ga0351906, IMG submission 206866) | Enriched cells from coal bed in the Powder River Basin, Montana, United States - BONCAT cells T11 rep1 HSBNCT.T11.300.1.E5 ... | reverse complement strand
GACAAACTCGTCATTATTCCCACGTACAACGAAAAAGAGAATATCGAGAAGATTATTAAAGCAATTTTTTCTCTTGAAGAGACTTTCAATATACTAATAATTGATGATGGCTCACCTGATGGAACTGCTGCAATCGTTAAGAAGCTACAGACTCAATTTCCTGACTCTCTGTTTTTAATTGAGAGAGCGGGAAAACAAGGCTTGGGTTCAGCTTATATTGCAGGTTTTAAGTATTCAATAGAGAAGGGTTACAGTTATACTTTTGAGATGGATGCTGATTTTTCTCACAACCCAACCGATCTGATAAAGCTGTACAATGCGTGTAAAAAGGATGCCGATCTGGCAATCGGTTCAAGATATTGCAATGGTGTAAGTGTAATCAACTGGCCAATAGGCAGAGTTGTAATGTCTTATTTTGCATCAAGTTATGTAAGAGCTGTTCTTGGAATGAAAATCTATGACACAACAGCCGGGTTCAAATGTTACAGAAGAAGTTTGCTGGAAGTTATCGATCTTGAAAAAGTTAAGATGCGTGGTTATGGCTTTCAAATAGAGATGAAATACACTTCCCATATACTTGGTTACAAAATTAAAGAGGTTCCAATTATTTTCGTTGACAGAACCGAAGGAACATCAAAAATGAGCAGCGGAATTTTCGGAGAGGCTTTTTGGGGAGTAATAAAGATGAAGTTCAGGCGTATTAAACCAAAAAAATAGGGAGTATGAGTCTGCTTATCAAAAATGGTACATTAATAAATGAAGGAATCTCATTTATAGGTAGTATATTTATTGAAAATGAATTAATTACCGACATTTATAGCGAGTCTGATAAACTACCATCCGCAGATGTTGTTATTGAAGCAAAGGGAATGATTGTAATTCCCGGAGTAATTGACGATCAGGTCCATTTTCGTGAACCCGGTAATACACACAAGGCGGATATCTCAAGTGAAAGTGCTGCAGCAGTTTTGGGAGGGGTAACATCATATATGGATATGCCTAACAACAACCCGCCTGCAACCACCCTTGCCTCAATTGAAGCTAAAAACTGTATTGCAGAGAAAAACTCCTTTGCCAATTACTCGTTTTATCTTGGTGCAACAAATAACAACATTGACGAAATATTGAAAGCCGATCCGGGTGAAACTTGTGGATTAAAGGTTTTTATGGGTTCGTCAACCGGGAATATGCTTGTAGACGACTCACAATCATTAAAAGATATTTTTGCCAAAACCAAACTATTGATTGCAACTCATTGTGAATACGAACCAATTATAAAGGCCAATCTGGCTGAAGCAATCTTAAAATACGGAGAGGATAATATTCCATTCAGTGCACATCCAGTAATCAGATCAAGAGAGGCTTGTATCGAATCTACAAAAAGGGCAATAGAGCTTGCAATAAAGTACAATACGAGGCTCCATGTTTTACATATCAGTACAGCTGAAGAGATTGAACTTATTAAAGAGGCAAAAAAGCATAATCCCGGTATAACCGGTGAAGTTTGTGTGCATTACATGCTCTTTGATAGTCGTGATTATGAAAAATATGGCAGCAAAATAAAATGCAATCCATCTATAAAGGAGGCTGCAGATAGAGAAGCAATAATAAAAGCTGTTAAAGAGGGGGTAATTAAGGTTGTAGCTACAGATCATGCACCTCACACTATTGAGGAGAAGATTGGAAACTATATGAAGACTCCTTCAGGACTACCTTTGGTACAGCATAGTCTTCAGATTATGTGGAATTTACATACAGAAGGAGTATTTACTGCCGAAGAGGTTGTTGACAGAATGTGTCACTCACCGGCTTTGAATTTTAAAATATCAAAGAGGGGATTTCTAAGAGAGGGGTTTTATGCTGATATTGTTGTTTTAAATCCTAATAAAAAAGACTCTTACAGCGTTGACAATCCGGCTTATAAGTGTGGATGGTCTCCATTAACAGACATCAATTTAAATTCTACAATCGTACACACATTTGTAAATGGAGAGCATGTTGTAGATAGTGGTAAATTAACAGGAATAAAAGCGGGGAAAAAATTAAAGTTTGAATATGGCAAATAATAAGGCGGTTGTTTACATCTCGGTAATAACCGCGGTTGTTTTTTGGGGATTCTCATTTATCTGGACAAACTCACTACTATTACAAAATTTTCCTGTTTACTCACTGGTCTTTTTCAGGATGACCTTTGCCGCAATAATAATTACGGCAATTTCCTATTTTGCAGGTAAAATTGAAAAGGTAGCAAAGAGAGACCGAAAGTGGTTTCTATTGCTTGTTTTGCTTGAACCATTCATCTATTTTATTGGAGAGACATTCGGACTGAAGATTGTTAACTCCCCTACTCTTGGTTCAATAATAATATCTACAATACCAATTTTTGCTCTCATTGCTGGTATGTCATTTCTAAAAGAGAGAATCACCCCAATTAATGTGTTTGGGATATTAATTACATTGCCAGGGATACTTCTCGTAGTGTTTGAAAAGGGGAATATTGACGTCTCTCACTATTCCGGAATCATTCTTCTTTTTATTGCTGTTTTTGCAGCCGTTGGTTACTCAATGGTAGTCAAAAAACTTGCAGGAAGCTATAACAGCTATACCATTGTTACCTATCAACATCTCTTAGGCGCACTCTATTTTTTGCCAATGTTTCTAATTTACGACTATAAGGAATTTAGTTTCAGCTCATTGACTATTGATGTAATTAAGCCATTACTATACCTTGCGGTTTTATGTTCGTCACTGGCTTTCATATTATTCATCAATTCTATCAAGGCATTGGGGATCGCAAGAGCCAATACATTCACTACGCTTGTACCGGTGGTTTCAGCGTTTGGAGCATATGCAATGGGTCATGAGATGATGAGCTTAAGAAAGATCATAGGTATAGTTATTGTCGTAGCAGGAGTAATTATTGCCCAGAGACAGAAGAGGTCACTCCCCGTAAAGTAAGCTGAATTCTTCCTCGTTTAAAATCAACATCCAGCACCTTAACAGTTAAATACTGTTGCAATTTCACTACATCTGAGGGATTTGACACAAATTTATCAGCCAGCTGAGATATGTGTATCAGACCATCCTGCTTAATTCCGATATCGACAAATACTCCAAAATTTGTTATGTTAGTAACAATCCCAGGAAGAACCATTCCAATTTTAAGGTCGTCAATAGAGTGAACATCAGAAGAGAACTCCATCACTTTTGCAACCCTTCTCGGATCTCTGCCCGGCTTTTTCAACTCCTCCATAATATCGGTAAGGGTAGGTATCCCCGCATCATCTGAAACATATCTTTTAATATCTATCAGTGACCGGCATTTTTCATCCTTTATTAAATCATCAACACTTTTGCTGATATCTTTTGCCATTCTTGTAACCAAGCCATATCGCTCCGGGTGAACTGCGGTATTGTCCAACGGATTATCAGAATCGGGAATTCTAAGAAAGCCGGCACTCTGTTCAAAAGCTTTGCTCCCCAACCTTTTTACCTTGGTAAGTTCTGTTCTCGTTTTAAATGGGCCGTTGACAGTGCGGTGCTCTACAATATTCTGCGCTATTGCCGGTCCGATTCCTGACACATAGCTTAAAAGGTGTTTGCTGGCGGTATTTAGGTTAACTCCCACTTTATTAACACAGCTAACCACAGTGTTATCAAGCATCTCCTTTAGCAGCCCCTGGTCAATGTCGTGCTGATATTGACCGACTCCCAAAGATTTAGGGTCAATTTTAACAAGTTCTGCAAGCGGGTCCATAACCCTTCTTCCAATTGAGACTGCTCCTCTTACGGTTACATCATAGTTTGGAAACTCCTCACGAGCGACAGGAGATGCTGAATAGATTGAAGCACCGTCTTCGCTTACTGAAAAGATCTGTAACCCTGCAGGCATGGGTATCTTTTTGATAAATGCCTCTGTTTCTCTGCTTGCTGTTCCATCACCAATGGCAATTATCTCAATTTTATATGACTCAACAAGATTCGATATTTTTTTAATAGCCTGAATTTTTTCATTTACTGGTGGGTGAGGATAAATAGTATCATTGTGCAACAACTCTCCCTGTGAGTCAAGACAAACAACCTTACAACCGGTTCTGAATCCGGGGTCTATTGCAAGTACTCTTTTTTGCCCAACAGGTGCAGCCAAAAGCAGTGCAGTGAGATTTTCTCCGAAAACCTTGACAGCTTCTAAATCTGCTCTCTCCTTAGCTATTCTTAATACCTCGTTTTCGATAGATGGATGAAGAAGCCTTTTGTAGGAATCTTCCAATGCAATGTCTATTTGCTCCCTGCAACTTTTTGAAAAAAGATCCTTTTTTACGAAAACCACTCTTTTTAGTTCATTCAAAGAGTATTCGCTCTCGACATCAAGTTTTACACTTAAGTGACCCTCCTTTTCTCCGCGAAGTAACGCAAGAACTCTGTGAGATGGCATATTAGCTATTGATCCGCTAAAGTCAAAGTAATTTCTGAATTTGCTGGATTCCTCAGTTTCTGCCTCCAAACCTCTTTGCTGCTTGGATACAACTTTAGCATGTCTTAAGTATTGTCTTCTTAATGATTCCCTTACCGCAGGTATTTCACTAATATTCTCGGCAATAATATCCCTAGCTCCCTGTAACGCCTCTTCAATATCAGAAACCTCCTGCCCAACATACTCTTGTGCTGCTCTGCTGCAATCCTGAACTGACATCTCTGTGATTGCTATAGCTAAAGGTTCAAGTCCTTTCGCTCTTGCAATACTTGCCTTCGTGCGCCTCTTTGGTTTAAAAGGAAGATAAATATCTTCCAGCTTATTAGTGTCGATGCAACTCTCAATCTCTTGTTTAAGAGAATCAGTTAGTTTTTCCTGCTCTGCTATGCTTTTAAGAATTGCTGCTTTTCTCTTGTCAAGTTCCTCAAACCTTGTGTGTAAGTGTTTAATTTCAGTGATTTGCACCTCATCCAGACCACCTGTTCTCTCTTTACGATATCTTGAAACAAAAGGTATGGTTGCACCCTCTTCAAAAAGGGCAATACAATGTTCAACTTGCCATTCGGCAACAGATAGCTGCCTGCTAATAAATTCAATATAATTTCTAGTCATGGGATACTTGTTGTAATTGATCTCTGTATGCAGAGAATATTTTTGATTTTGAGACAAATCCTATATACTTCCCTTGTTTGTCAGTTACCGGCAAATTCCAGGCAGATGTTATTTCAAACTTCTTCATAACATTCTCCATTTTATCGTCATTAAAAACAACGCCGGGGGGCTCTTTCATTAGTTTCTCAACGTAGGTATTTTCGTAAATGTCCTTGTTAAACATTATCTCGCGGATATCATCCAGAAGAATAATTCCTTTTAATTTCCCGGAATCATCTATCACAGGAAAAATATTTCTTTTGGAGTGTGCAATAATTTTAATCAGATCCGACAATTTGTCCTCAGGTTTAACTCCACTAAAATCACTCTCTACAAGTTCAGATGTTTTTAAAAGAGTTAAAACAGCTTTATCACTGTCATGTGTGAGAAGGTCGCCCTCTTTGGCAATCCTTTTAGTATAAATTGAATAGGGCTCAAAAGCTCTGATGGTTGCGTATGAGACAACGGAGGTAATAATCAGTGGCATAAGAAGAACATAACCGCCTGTAATCTCTGCAATAAGAAAAATTGCTGTTAAAGGTGCCTGCATAACACCAGCCATAAGGCCTGCCATCCCTACAAGGGCAAAGTTAGATTCGGGGATTACAAACAACCCGCTTAGATTTATTACCCTGCTTACAACAAACCCTGTTACTCCTCCGATAAAAAGTGTAGGTCCAAAGGTCCCTCCTACACCTCCTCCGGCATTTGTAAATGACATAGCAAAAACCTTAAAAAAAATTATCGCCCCAAAGAAAGCAGGTACAAACCACTTATTTGAAAAGAGATCCCCAAATATATTAGGACCCACGGCACTTAGGGCATCTTTGTTTAAAAGAGCAGTAATTGATGAATAACCTTCACCAAATAACGGGGGGAAAATAAATATTAGTAAACCTAGCATAAAGGCAGAAATCGCCCACCGCTTGTATGAATTTGATATTCTTTTTATTTGGTCTTCTACCCGAAGAGTTGTTCTGGTGAAGTAAAGAGATATAAAGCCGCATACAATTCCCAAAACGATATAGAACGGAATATTCCTCATTGCAAACGCCTCAATAGTGTTACTGAAAACGACTGCATCTCCCATAAAAAAATATGAAACCGTGGCTGCTGTAACTGCTGACACCAAAAGGGGAATAATTGATGTCATTGAAAGGTTGAAGAGCAGTATTTCCAGAGTAAACAGAATTCCTGCAAGCGGAGCTTTGAAAATACCCGCCACTGCACCTGCAGCACCACAACCCAGCAATATTGTCATGTTTTTATAGGAGAGTCCCATCAATCTTGCAATGTTGGAACCAATTGCTGCACCTGTATAAACAATAGGTGCCTCTGCTCCTACAGAACCTCCAAATCCTATTGTGACAGAGCTTGCAGCCACAGATGACCAGGTATTGTGAGGCTTAATTTTTGACTCATTCCTTGAGATAGAGAGAAGCACTTTTGTAACGCCGTGGCCAATGTTGTCTTTAATTACGAATTTTACGAAAATCAAGGCAATCAGCATTCCGATACCCGGATAGACTAAATACAAGAGACTCTCTGCCGGTGTATTGAACCATCCTTTAAGTAACCATCCGAAGAAATAGATGAGTTTTTTTAACGTAACTGCTGCAACCCCGCTAAGAAGGCCGGTAATAAATGCCAGAACAAGAATAACTCTACTTTCTGTCATTCCCGAAAGCTTTCCGACAAAGTATCTTAATAGTCTTTGAAAAGAATTCATTGGTGCGAAAATACAAAAAAAAGCTGAACGAAAGTTCAGCTTTATACTATTGTTTTATATTGAGATGCTAGTCATCTGATTCCTCTTCTTCTGAGAATGCGCTTGATGAATCATCTTCCGGAAATTCATCCGGATCACTACCTTCATCCTCATTATTGCTTCCGAAAAGACCTCTTTCCAGATCCTCATAATCATCAATTTTCACATCAACTTTAACCAAATAAATTGCATCTGTGACCTCAAGCGAGATGGCGTAAAAAAAAGACCCATCAGGTTTATCAACCTTAAATACCTCTCCCATGTAGTCGGCATATCCTCTTGGATACTTGTCCTTAAAGGCGGCTAAAAGCTCGGGGCTCAGATTTGCATAGCTGACAACGGCTCTTCTTTTAGATGAACGGGTCGGTGATGTGGTCTCTTTACCTTTTGTCGTATTACTCTTCTGCTCCATATATATATTTAGTACATTTCAGTTTTCAAATCGGGCTGCAAGTATAATGCATTTTTTTTAAAATTATCACTCTTTTTTTACAATTTATTGAAAAAAAATGATTTTTGCTTTTTCTTCATTAATTCATCCCTCTCTACAAATATTTTTTTCATAGTTTTTGGATCAATCCCAGTATAAAAAGAAATTGAAGATCTTGTCATTGGCGTTGGCGTAAAATCCTGAACCTGTTCTAGTTCAATCTCTGACAAATAAGGATTTGAAGCAAGTTTTTTCATATCATTGATTGTACATCCCGGATGTGAAGATATAAAATATGGGATTAACTGATACTTCAAATCATAATTTTTATTTATCCTTTTAAATTCTTCACTCAAAAATTTAAATCCCTCAAAGGATGGTTTACCCATCGACTTTAAAACATGTTCTTCTGTGTGTTCGGGTGCAACTTTTAGACGACCTGATGTATGACTGACAATCAGCTCTTTAAAATACTCCTCCCCATCTTTGCTTAAGTAACCATAACCGTCAAGAAACAAATCATATCTGATGCCACTTGATATAAAAAATCTTTTAATGCCTTTAATTTTCTGAGCTTTTGAATAGAGGTCAAGCAAAGGTTTATGCGATATATTAAGATTAGTACATATGTTTGGATAAATGCAGCTGTCTCTTTTACACTTTTCGCAAAGAGAAATGACCTTACCTTTCATCATGTACATGTTGGCTGTAGGCCCTCCCAAATCGGAAATATTTCCTTTAAAACTCTCCTTTGCAACTAAAAGCCTGAGTTCACCTAATATGGATTCTTCTGATCTTGATACAACAAATTTCCCCTGATGGGCAGAAATTGTACAAAAACTGCATGATCCAAAGCAACCCCTGTGTGTATTTACAGAAAATTTAATCATCTCAAAGGCGGGAATGTGCTTTCCATTGTAACGGAAATGAGGTTCCCTTGTAAAGGGAAGGTCATAAAATTCATCGATATCTCCATCGTTTTGAACGGGATATGGAGGATTTATATGTACAAAGATATTGTCGTATTGCTCAACTAAATGGGATGGTTCGAAACTGTTTGACTCTTTTTCTATAATATTGAAATTCTGCACAAATAGTAACTTATCATTTAGAACCGCCTCAAATGAGTATAATTTTTTAATATTTGTGTTCTTCGTATTAATTGTATCAGAAACATAGCCAACCTGAGGAATGTTTCTAAGTTCATACTCAGAACCTCCCCTCTCGATGGCAGCGGCAATGTCTCTGATAGCCTGTTCTCCCATACCATAGACAAGTAGATCGGCACCTGATTCAATCAGAACAGATGGTTTTATTTTATCTTGCCAGTAATCGTAATGCGCAAATCTTCTAAGAGATGCTTCAACTCCGCCAATAACTACAGGAACGTCGGGGAAAAGTTGTTTAAGTATTTTAGAATATACTGTAACTGCGTAATCAGGCCTTTGACCGGATTTCCCCTCCGGAGTATATGCATCGTTACTGCGAATTCTTCTTGCTGCAGTGTAATGATTTACCATTGAATCCATTACACCGGCATTGACTCCAAAAAAAAGTCTGGGTCTTCCAAGTTTTTTAAAGTCTCTTAAATCATCTCTCCAGTTGGGTTGTGGAACTATTGCAACCCTATAACCACAACTTTCAAGATATCTGCCAATTACTGCAGTTCCAAAGGATGGATGGTCAACATAAGCGTCTCCTGTAAACAGTATGATGTCTACATAGTCCCAACCTAAAGATTCTATCTCTTTTTTTGAGGTTGGCAAAAACCCTCTGTTTTCCGGAGCCATTTTTACATTCTGTCAGGTAACGTGATTCCAAGTATTCCCATTGCTTTTCTTAAAACCCGGGCAATGGAGTTTATTAACACAAGTCTCTGTGACCTCGCTTTAACACTCTCCTCCTTAAGAATTGATACTTCATGGTAAAACTGATTGAACTCTTTAGCAAGATCGTATGCATAATTTGCAATAATTGCAGGTGAGTGTTCTTTACCTGCCTCTCTTATTTTATCAGGGAAGAGATTTAGAATTTTTATTATTTCAATCTCTTTCGGACTCAGTTCATGCTCAGACATTTCTGATGCAATATTCATCTCACCCGCTTTTCTTAAAATTGACATAATCCTGGCATGAGTATATTGGATGAAAGGCCCTGTGTTTCCATTAAAGTCTATAGACTCTTTTGGATCAAACAACATAGTTTTTTTAGGATCAACCTTGATTATAAAGTACTTAAGAGCTCCGAGTCCCAAAATTTCAAATAAATAATTTTGATCAACCGGACTCATATTTTCAAGTTTACCCAGCTCAAGTGAGGTATCTCTTGCTGTGCTTACCATGTTTTCAATCAGGTCATCGGCATCTACAACTGTCCCCTCTCTAGATTTCATTTTTCCCTCCGGAAGCTCTACCATGCCATATGAGAGGTGATATATGTTTTCGGCCCATTCAAAACCTAGCTTTTTAAGAAGAAGCTTCAGAACCTGAAAATGGTAATTTTGCTCATTACCAACAACATAAATATGTTCATTAAGGTTATATTCCGAAAATCTTTGATGTGCAGTTCCCAGGTCCTGAGTCATATAAACTGATGTGCCATCGGCTCTTAACAACAACTTTTCATCCAGCCCATCAGGAGTAAGATCACACCATACAGAACCATCCTCTTTCTGATAAAAAACTCCTTTTTTAAGTCCCTCTCCAACAAGCGCTTTTCCAAGCAGGTAAGTTTCAGACTCATAATAGGTTTTTTCAAACGACACTCCCAATCTGCTGTACGTTTTATCAAATCCAGCATAAACCCATGAGTTCATCATTTTCCAAAGACCCACTACGTCATTATCTCCATTTTCCCATTTGACAAGCATCTCCTGTGCCTCTTTAAGTATGGGAGCACTTTTCTCGGCCTCATCTTCGCTAACCCCTTTTGCTTTAATCTCTTCTATCTGTTTTTTGAGAATATTATTAAAGGCTACATAGTATTTTCCAACAAGATGGTCTCCTTTAATCGCTGAGCTGTCTGGTGACTCCCCGTTTGCTAGTTTTTGCCAGGCAATCATGGACTTACAAATATGAATGCCTCTGTCGTTTACCAAGTTCACTTTTAAAACATTGTGACCGTTTGCTTCAAGAACTTTTGCAACAGACCAACCTAAAAGATTGTTTCTTATGTGGCCAAGGTGTAATGGTTTATTTGTGTTAGGGGAAGAAAATTCAACCATAACTGTTTTACCCGATTCAGGCTGTTGTCCAAAATCTTCAGTAGATGCAATAAGCGAGAATACAGAAAACCAGTATTTCCAGGATAGTTTTATATTAAGAAAACCTTTGACAACATTATAATTTTCTACATCAGGACAGTTTGTCCTTATAAAATTACCAATATCCTCGCCGGTTTGTTCCGGTGATTTTTTGGAAATTTTAAGTAAGGGGAACATCACAGCCGTAATGTCACCTTCGAATTCTTTTCTGGTGGCCTGTGTCTGAATTAAACTCAATTCAGGATCAACTCCGTAGAGTGACACTATGGCCTCTTTAACTTTTTGGGATATCAACTGTTCAGGATTCATTTTTATTCTATTTTGAAAAATATCTCTTCATCTCCTTTTTAACCTTGGGAGATAAAATAAGCAAAGTAAACATAGTTGGAATAGCCATGAGTGCATAAGCACTGTCGATAACTCCAACAACAACATCAAGTGAAATCACAGCTCCTACTACAAGCATTATCAAGAAAAAGTAATTATAATAATTGGCGTATTTTGCTCCGATTAGAAAGTTTGTACATTTTACACCGTAGTATGAATATGAAAACATAGTAGAGAATGCAAAAATCACAACCATAATCATAAGCAAATAGTGACCCAGTCCCGGAATTGAGGCCTCAAATGAGCCCAGTGCTACCTCTATGCCTCTTATCTGCTCAGTATCATATGTGCCGTTTATTAAAATTGCAAGAGCAGTTAATGTGCAAACTAAACCGGAGTCTATTGAAGGGCCTATCATAGCAACAAGTCCCTCTTTTACAGGTTCGCTATTTTTTGATGCTCCATGCATCATTGAGGCTGTACCTACACCGGCTTCATTCACAAAGGCAGCTCTTCTTGCTCCAATTACAATTGCTGTACCGGCAAGCCCTCCTGCTCCGGCCTGCAGATCAAAAGCTCCCCCAAAAATTGAGGCAAAAACCTCAGGAACAACAGGAAGATTTGTAAGAACAATATATGCAACAAGAACAAAGTACATACCTACCATTACAGGTACAACTCTTGCTGATACTTTGGATATTCTTTTAATCCCTCCCAGAACCACAATTGAAACTAGCAAACATATTATAATTCCGATTATTAACCTTAATAACAGGGTGTTTTCTATTCCTGCTGGTGTTGTTACTACAGTTGTAATTGCTTCTGTAAGCTGATTAGCCTGCATTAGACACAGGGTACCTATCAGACCGAAAATTGAGAAGAAAACGGCCATAGGTCTCCACTTTTCTCCCAGCCCCTTGGTAATCATATACATGGGACCTCCCTGATACTCTCCTGCGGAGTCTTTACCTTTAAACATAATAGTCAGAGTTCCTTCAAAGAACTTGGTAGCCATGCCAACTATGGCACTAACCCACATCCAGAATATTGCACCGGGACCACCCATTGTCAAAGCAACCGCCACTCCGGAGATATTTCCCATTCCAACAGTTGCTGCTATTGCGCTTGTCAGTGCCTCAAATGAACTAATCTGACCAGGAGCATCCTTGTCTTTGCCCCCTTTAAGTGATTTCAATGCTTTTACATAATACCTGAATGGTACAAATCCGGAATAAATCAGGAAGTAGAGACCACCTCCTATTAACAGTAAGAAAAGGGGCATGCCCCAAATCCAGTTGCTGAACGAAACAATTCCGCTACCAATTGCATTCCAGAAATTTGTCATAAAGTATCAGGTATTATTAATTAGGCAAAGATAATATTTCATTCTTATGAAGCTTCATCATCCTTTGTTAATCCCATTTTCCGCGCTACATAATTTACAGTTGTTCCCTGAATAAGTAATGAAACAATTGTTACAAAAAAGACTATGTTAAAGATTAGCCCGGATTTGTCAATCCCCGCAAGCAACGGGTATGTTGCAAAAACTATTGGAACAGCCCCTTTGAGACCGACCCAGGAGACAAAGTGTTTGGTTCTGTTTGAAATACTTTTAAAAGGAATCAGCGAGAGGAAAACAGCAAAAGGCCGTGATATAATAATAAGCGAAAAGGCAACGAATAACCCAATTGCTGCAACTTCATAAGAGATTAGGTCAGATGGATTTACGAGTAATCCAAGAGTTAAAAACAGTATGAGTTGACTAAGCCAGGCAATGCTGTCAAAAAAGTTGTAAGCGGTCTCATCGCATTGAACTTTGCTGTTTCCAATTGTAAGCCCTGCCACATAAACAGCAAGGAATCCGTTTCCGTATATAAGATCGGTGAATGAAAATGTAAAGAACATTGAGGCTAACAGTAACACGTGGTATAGTGACTTACTTTCAAAATTCACCCTTCTAACAATTAAAAGTGTGAGTTTTGCGATAAGGTAACCACATATTGCCCCTATCCCGAACTGCATTAAAAGATTGAACACAAAAGATAAAGTTCCGGTATCGCTTGATTGTACCATTTTTAGGAAAAGTATCGTTAACATAAACGCCATCGGGTCATTACTACCGCTCTCCAATTCCAAAAGCGGTTTAATATTCCCTTTAAGTTTTACCCCCTTTGACCTTAGTATTGAAAAAACAGAGGCCGAATCAGTAGATGACATGATTGCAGCCAAAAGCATTGATTCAGGTAGAGTAAATGTAACAATCCGAGTGAAAAAATTGGAGAGAAAGAAAATTATGCCTCCGGTAAATAGGGTTGTTAACAATACTCCCAACGAAGAGAGTACAATTCCTGATCTTAAAACGGGCTTAATATCAGAAATTTTGGTGTCCATCCCACCGGAGAAGAGAATTATACTTAAAGCAACCAGGCCTATAAACTGAGTTGCATAAGGACTGTTGAACTCTATGCCAAGTCCGTCACTTCCAAAGATCATCCCTACGCTCAGAAAGAGCAAAAGTACAGGTACTCCAAAACGATTACCTGCTTTACCGGCAATAATACTGACAAACAACAAAACTGAACCAATCAGCAGAATATTCTCGGTTGTAAGATTCATTTTATTAGATTCTTCCTTGCAAAGATAATAAAAAAAGGGCACCTGTAAGGGTGCCCTATATTGGTTACAAGTATAAAAGCGGTTTCTATTTTAGACCTCTGTTTTTAAGAAGAGCGCCAATTCCGGGTTCTGAACCGCGGAAGTTAACATAGAGTTTCATAGCCTCATCCTGACCGGCTCTTGCAAGAACCTCCTTACGGAATTTAGCCGCAACCTCTTTATTAAATATATCGCCTGTCTCAACAAAAGCCTGATATGCATCGCTGTCAAGAACCTCAGCCCAAATATAAGAGTAGTAACCGGCAGTATAGCCGCCACCAAATGTATGGCTGAAATACGTACTTCTGTATCTTGGAGGTATTTGAGAAATCAGACCAAGTTTATTCATTGAGTTCTCTTCAAATTTTAGAACATCAAGATTTTCAGGAATAGTCTTAAGAATGTGGAAATCCATATCAAGGAATGAAGCGGCAAGATACTCGGTAGTAGCAAAGCCCTGACCATATTTACCCGCTTTTTCCATTTTGTCTATCAACTCCTGCGGAATAACTTCACCGGTCTCAAAGTGTTTTGCATATACTTTAAGCACTTGTGGCTCGAATGCCCAATGTTCCATAATTTGTGAAGGAAGTTCAACAAAATCTCTTGTCATACCACCCACTCCATAATAGCGAACATCTTTCAGCAGGCTTGCAAGAGCATGACCAAATTCGTGGAAGAATGTTTCAACCTCATCTGTACTTAAAAGGGCCGGTTTGTCTCCCGAAGGTCTTGTAAAATTACCTACAATGGTTACAAGTGGCGCTACTCTTTCACCATCTTTGTAGACCTGAGAGCGGAAACCACTACACCATGCACCACCTCTTTTTGCGCCCGGACGGGCAAACATATCCATAAACAGAATTCCGAGATGTGTACCGTCAGCATCTTTACATTCAAATGCTGTTGCCTCAGAATGAGGAAGCGGAACATTCTCTATTTGTGTAAAGGTTATACCATAAAGGCTGTTTGCTACATAAAAAATACCATCTCTTACATTATCAATCATAAAGTAAGGGCGCAACTGATCGTCGCTTAGGTTAAATTTACTTGCCATTGCCTTTTCGAAGTAGAATCTCCAGTCAGATGCTTCAAGCTTGTCAATTTTATCACCATTGGCTTTTACAACCTGATTCATGTCGGCAAGCTCTCTCTTTGCAGAAGCAAGAGCAGGTTTCCAAAGCTGGTTAAGCAAATTGTAAACAGCTGCAGGCGTTTTTGCCATTCTGCTTTCAAGTTGATAGTCAGCAAAAGATTCAAATCCAAGTATTTTTGCTCTCTGAAGTCTTAGATCAACAAGTTTTGCTATAACCTCTTTGTTATCGTACTCATTATTATTGTTGCACCTGTTGAGGTATGCGTTTAGTATCTCTTTTCTTAGCTCTCTCTTTTCAGATTGCTGAAGAAATGGAATTATACTTGGGTTATCAAGTCCAAAAACCCATTTTCCGTTATATATTGAATCTTTTTCGCCTCTTTTTGCAGCAGCGGTTTTTAATGCTTCTGACAAACCTGCAAGATCTGCTTCGTTATCAATCACAAGTTTAAAACCATCTGTCTCTGCAAGAAGATTTTGTCCAAATGCAAGTTGGAGAGCAGAAATTTCTGCATTGATTTTTTTAAGTTCCTCTTTTTTATCTTCAGCAAGTTCGGCACCACTTCTAACAAAACCTTTGTACATCTCTGTCAGAAGCCTCATTTGTTCTTCGTCCAGATTCAGAGAATCTTTCATATCATGAACAGCTTTAACTCTAAGAAACAGGCCTCCGTTGAGGCTGATCTCGTTATAGTGTTTGCTTGTCAATGGAGAAAGTTCTTTGGCTAAAGCCAATACTTCAGGGCTGGCATTTACCGAATTAAGACTTGAAAATACAGGAGAAATCTTATTTAAAAGAGCTCCTGCGTTGTCATAGGCAACAATTGTATTGTCAAAAGAGGGAGCATCTAAATTGCTCACA
>Ga0351906_1175_pt1 | contig 15640 bp, 28 predicted proteins | sample BONcelHT113001E5_FD_206866 | JGI IMG/M metagenome (GOLD analysis project Ga0351906, IMG submission 206866) | Enriched cells from coal bed in the Powder River Basin, Montana, United States - BONCAT cells T11 rep1 HSBNCT.T11.300.1.E5 ... | reverse complement strand
CCGCGCAATTCATGCGGCTTATTGCTGTAATTGCTTTAAACTCCCGTTCTTCGGTTGAGGGGTCACATTCTGCTTCAAAGAAAGTTCTTTTTGCCATGCCTTCCCACAAATTGATAATGCCCTCAATCTTTTTAATAAGTTTTTGGCTATTCACGCATTATGTCCTCATTATAGTTTGCCTGGTAGAGGGCTATCCTGATCTTCCACAGGAACCGCTCCCCTCCGGGACTTTTATCGGGCTTTGTGGTTGTCTTGTGTCATTTGTGTCATTGTTGAGATTCTAAAGGATTGCAAAAAAGATGTCGTCTAAAGTGCTTTAGAGTATTTGAAAAAGGTTGTCTTGATGGTGTTTTGGCCTGGCTACGATCTCTCTGATCTGCACCTCACTGAGGCGGTATTTCTGGGCAAGCTCCTTGTGATTCGCGCCGGTGAATTCTTTATTGATTAATTCATTACGTTTGATACGCAGCATCTTCTCAGCCTGGGGAAAGTAGTAATTGAGGCCGCCCAGCTCATCGGAAAGCCTGACAGCGTTCTCAATACCCACTATACGAGCCACTGCCTGATATCCTTCCGGCAGTTCCTCGATAGTCAGGGTATTTAATATTTGTTCAACCCATCGTTCCATTTGCTGTATTCCCGTTAAACCGGCAGTTACACTTATTCTGTGTTTTCAAAAGCCCTTTAAGCCCTTCGATAACATGCGTGGCCTCGATGGAGGTTTTAATGATTGTGAGCTTATAGAACTTCTTAAGCCAGCGCGCGAACCCATCGTGAAATTTCCAATGCACATCGGCGGCAAGGTGGTCGATCATATACATCTGCTGGGGTGAGACCATAAGGGTCACATTTATCGGCAGTGTCTCACGCCTGAGCCTGGGAGCGCATAGCCCACAGGCGGGGCGGTTTGATTTCAGCTTGAAACCCAGCTTCTTCAGTTCATCAATCAGTTTTCCGGCCTGATCATAGCTTAATTCCTTGCTTGATTTTACGGCGAACCGGGCATGAAGCAGCAACCGGTACGTATCATCCTCCATGCCGATCTGATGCGTCGCCACGTGGATCAGTTTGATTTGTTTCGCGTCAATGGGTTTCATATCTCCAACTTTACCAGCCGGTCAACAGTTTGGGAATCTATGCCTACTTTTTTAAGTTTTGTACCAACCCGGTTCATGAATGCCTGTGCATTATTCCGATGAGCAGATTTTGTCCATAAATTGCCCAACATGAGCATTGACTTTAAGGATAATATTTCATCGACGCTTATCGTTACTGTAACTCTCTGCTCGCTCATTATTTTATTACCTCCTTTGATGCACCAAACTCCAGCCTTGCCTGATTAAATATCTCCACCAGACTCGTCTTTTGCAGCTTTGCCGCCCTCACAAGAATCATAATGCCCCTGTGCCGCAGGCTCTTTGTCACTTCCGCCACTTCATCAGCCGTTACCGGCACATAATAGCCCTTGCCGTTTGACCCTATCAGCTTATGATGATAATTCACCAGGTGTGCGATCACGGCCCGGACCCGGTCATACTCAATGCCCGTTATCTCTGCAATCGCAGCTCCGGGTATTTCATGCCTCTTGCCCATATAGACCCGGACGCAATTCCAGACCGCTTTTTCTTCCTGTGTCATCTGACGGCTTTCAAAATCAAGCGGCATCTGCTCGGGCATTACTTCTCCCACTTCTCCATTCCTGTCATAATCTTGCTTACTATTACCACCCCGGCAACAAGTACTGAAAAGAGAATATAGCAGAAGGCCCACTGTATCAGAAAATACCAGGGCACCGTATTATCAGTATTTATCTGAATATTCACTAATTCCTCCCATTAGTCTTTCCTCACTACCGGAGGACAGGCCGGGACGGTCATCACGGAGTTCAGTATGTCTTTTGCCGCACTTCGGGCATTTGAAATACCAGTAAAACGTATCCTGGCCATTTTGCTTCATTTGTCCATCACAGTTCCAGCAAGGTATAGTATTGTTCACAAGCTCTTTCCTCCCGTTAAAACATTCACCAACCAGAATTTATCGACTTTACGAAAGTCAATAATCCCGACATTATCGATGATAAATTCCCTGATATCCCTCTCCTTTATGAACCATTCATCCCCACCCTGCTGTGCCGTCCTTGCAGTGCCTCGTCTTGTCGCTTTAAGTAATCCTTTCCGAATCCACTGATCTGCAACCGTGGACGCATCCACGCCAAAACATTCTGCCACTGCCCGGGCAGAACCTTTTATTTGCTGGCTTGTAAGCCGCAGGCGTTTACGCTTTAACATAATTCCGTATATTGACCGATGATACCCCAACAATTTCAGCTTCCGCTGTATGACAACCGGAGTACGCAGGGCATTAAGTTCGAGAATGTGTAGTTCCTGTTTTGTCCATTCGGGCTCTTTAATATGCGGTTCAAGTACATTTATTTCCAATGCCCGCCTGCTCACCATCCAACGAGGAATATTCAATTGTACGGCAAGTTTTGCCACTCTTCCATGACACGGACTATATTTATTTCTATAAAGATCGCGGATAAGGTTATCCATGTGCTCTGTAAAAACGTATTTTCTCGGTTTGCACCTTTTCTGCCCTTCGGGATTAAAATCTATATTCAGGGCTGCGTTACATTGCATGAGTTGCTCCTTTGGGTTTCATATCCCCTTACAATTTGGGCAATAACGTTTTTATGGTATCAATCACGGCTTTTTTAAATCCTGGTACCGGTTGAAAATACTTTCCTACTTTGCCTATCATTACCTGGTATTTTATCAGTGCCGCTGAGTAAATATCGTCAAGAGCATCCGACTCAATTAAAGGAGGAGCCATCGAGAGCATCAACAATGCAATTAACCGTGCATGTTCAGCGTTAGTCATTGTGTTATTGTCAATGTCTGTGTGTTTCATGTTATTCTTTTCCCTCCGGCACTGCCGATTGACGCTTTTGAAATGCATCGCACAGGTTGTTAATGCCTATTGCATAGCGATTGGAATTATCCTTACCGATCACCTTACATCTCCATGCTTGCTTAAGCACTTTCCCGCCTATAGCATGGATATCCGTCCAGACAAAGCTTATACAAAACCAGCAGCATTTATGATCCCGTACTTCATACCCTTTGGCTTTTCTATAATTAAGCCCACGTTTTTTCTTAAGCATTATTCCCCTCCAGGCTCCATTATGTTAAATGCACCTTTTGCCAGTTCTTTCCATGCACGTTCACGGGCGGCTTTGGTGGGATATGTGCCATAAAGTCCCCATTCACCTTTTTTCCGGGACATCTCGCGGATTTGCAATATCGGTTTTGCAGCCGCGTCGGGAGGCAACCCCGCTTTGCTTGCATACTCATTGCTGGTAACCCGGTAAATATCTCTCATTCTAAAGATTAGATACCCTGCATTAACAAGCTTTTGTCTTGATTGTCCGTCCATTTTACCTCCCTTAGCCTCATCAGAAGCGGCATAACCGGCAGACCAACTTGCCAAATTTCGCAAGTTGGTTTCGGCATTTTTATGCTGTGGTAAATTCAGGAAGTCGTGAACTTACCAATTGATAACATGCGTCCAATATCGCAGCCCCTATAGCCGCAACCTCGCCTTCATGCAGAGTCCCCTTCGGATAGATATATACAGCTAAATGGATGCCCTCATTACCTATACAGTCCATTACAGGTTTTTCCCTGTATATTGCAACTTTGGATATCTTCATGCCGCCTCCTCTACTTCTCCCCGAGCCTCATCCTTTTCTTTCAGCAGCTTATCTACCAGCTTCTCGATCTGTGAGTCCACCGGCTTGATAACAACCGCATCGCCGGTGTCATCCACAATTATGCCGAGCTTTTCAAGCTCTGCCGCTGATAAACCGGAAAGGGCTTTTTTTACGGGTGTTTTCTTTGTCTTTATTAAAACATCAGCCTGATCCGAGAAGTTCTTTTCGATAAGTTTTACAACCTGGGCGCTATCAGCAAATTCAATCTTCCCCTTGCCTTTTTCAAATCCCACTTTTATACCGTGCATAATCAATGTCCTGGGTTTGACAAAGAGGCCTTTGCTGTCTTCAAGCTCTGCCTTTAAATGTGCTTCCATTTCTTTTGCGATGTTGACCTGTGTTTTTATCCCAGGCATGAACTGCCGTTTTAGCGCCTCAATTTGATCATCTAATTTCTGTAATGTTGCCGCTAATTTATCCCTGGCATCTGCGTATGATTTTGTTGATGTTTCAATTTGTCCCAGAGTTGCCATACTCCCTCCTTTTAATTTAATTGGCTTGTAGGGTTTTCAATATAAACGCTGTCCCTGACAGGTACAGGCATTATGCTGTTTCTGTCCATTTCCAGATGTATCTTGTTGTTGTCGATCTCATATCTGTCTATTACCGTGTCATCATCCTGACAAATTTTGATTACACAACCGTCCTGATATACTTCAATATATGCCTTCATTTTTTTACCTCTGCTGAAGTTAAGAATTGTTTGAACATCAACTGCCGTTTCAGCGCCTTTTCGTTGTAGTCTTTTTTTATATCCCGGTGGGCAAATAGAACAAAGAACATGAGAGCAAGTATTACAGTGCATAATATTTTCTCGCTTCTGTTCATTCTCGACCCCCTTATAAATTCAGCGGGCACGTTGCACCCGCACATTTTTCCTGATGCCGGACGCTGCGCGTAATACAAACCGACCTATCTATTCTGTCATTCCATCCCGGACACTTAACATCCCCATTAGCAAACCTTAATCCTGGTAACACGGTTACCGCTTCAAGCACTGCTGCTATATTATTATTGTCTAATCTTTTTGTTGCTGTCGGCACATAAGCTTGCACTGGCAGGCTTGGACTATTCGGTCGTTTTAAACCCTTTGGATGATCTTTTGTTCTTTTCATATCGCCATCACCACCTCTTCTGTGACTTTTTCCTCGCCCATCTCACAGGCCAGGTTCATTGCCTTTGCTGCGTAATTATTGACGAGCCCCGGATAGGCGTGGCTGATTGTTTTGCCGGTCCGCCCATCCTTGTCGGTAAGACGTTTGGAGAGAGCTGCCACTGCTTCATCGGTAAACATATCCTCCATCTTTGCCCCGAGCCGTTTGAACTTGAGTGTTAGATAATCCTTGATGTTGCCGTTGAGCCCACGGATCTCTGCAACCTGGATACGCCGGATAACCTCCCTCATATCAGGATGGACATCTTCATCGAGTTTGTCTTTTAATTCAGGCTGTCCCACAAGTATGATGCCCAGCAGTTTTGTATAGCCGTCTTCAAATTCGTAAAACCGCTTTAAAAGCTTGAGCACGCGGTAATTAAGATCATGGGCCTCCTCAATAATAACAACATGGCGGGAGCCCTGTTTGTGCCTGGCGAGCAACAACCTCAGCACCTGGCGGGATTTGTCTTCAAGTTTTTGTTTCGGCGATTCAGAAGATATATCGTGAATTATGGCGTCGCAGAGAGAAGAGGCGCTAACCCGCTCCTTATCTACAATCTGCGGGAATATGACCCGGACATTGCCCTCCTTTTGCAGGGCGATAACCACCTTCCGCCTCATAATGCTCTTGCCGCTCTGCACCTCGCCTACTACCGCAAGAAATCCGGCATGTTTTGCGGCGTCGACCATTGCCGCTTCAATGTAATAATGTTCATCGGACATGTAGATATCCCGTTCTTCCAGGACATCATTAATAAAAGGATTCTTGAATAACTTAAAATGTCTTTTTGTCTCCTCGGTTATCACTTCCACCTCCTTAATAATGTTGATATGTTCAGGGTTGCCGGAAATAAGCCCCTGTAAATGCGCCTTTATCGATGTCGCTATTCTCATGCCGGTGCCTATCGGCTGCTGATATTTTGTCTGCTCGCTGTCGGACAGCGGATCCCATATATTATTAATGTTCATGCCTCTTTCTGCGAGCCAGGTGCGAGCCTGTTTTAAGGATGCTATATATTTTTCCACATCCTCTTTAAAATTGGGGTCAGTGGGCGGTATATACCCCCTGTTGACAACATTGTGCATGGTAATACGCTTGTATGATGTAGCTTTTGCAAGTATCCCCTGGGATATGTCGCAGCCAATCAGTAAAGCCTTTAAAATAATGGGTTGTATTTCCATCCGGTATACTTTCGGCACTGCTTTCACGATTTCACCTCCTTTCCTGCCCTGCGGCAGTTTTCAATACATTCAGGTCATCTAAAACAGTTGAGCCCTTTGGCAGGGGGTTGGATTCTATTTCTCTTATTAATTCCTCCGCCCTTGACACTTCAATGGAATTCCCTATCTCAGCCCGAAGCTGCTGGTTAAGGTCCTTTGATATGGTTCCCACGCGGCTGGTAAGGCGTTTAAGAAACTCCATGAAAGATATCTGCTTTTCCGCGATCCCCCGGTCGATCTCAACGGGCGTGCCGCGTTTCTGAATGAATGAAATGTCTACTTTGTCGGCGTGGTTGCCGAATACGGTAATACCCTCAAAAGGTATTGTTTTTGCCCTTGCTGCTCTGGTATCCGGAGTGTTTTCTCCATAAGCCATGTTGTCAAAGCGTTTTACAGCGCGCTCTGTCAGGGTCTCCGGCTGAGATTTGTATTCCTGCCCGATAACGGCGGCGTCCGCGCGGAAACCTCCCAACTCGGCAGGAAGCTTTTTAATGATATGTGCCTCATAGACGGTTTCGTTGAAAAGCACGTCTATTAGTTCCGGGGTAAAGGGCTTTATGATGATCTGCACCTTTGACCGTCCCGGTATAATCCCGGCAATATGTTTTACGTTCCAGTCCTCACCTTTATAGCTGATTGTATAATCCCGGCTTACAGTTCTGATATAGTCTTCATCGGTATATGAATAGAGATCTGTCAGCAGGTCTTTATCCGGTAATTCCCTGAGTTGTTCCGGTTTAATGAGTAGCCAGCACTGCGTGCGAGTCATACCGTGGCGGGTATGTTTGCGTTTACTGTTTAAATATATCTGCCTGTCCAGCGCCCAGGCATTCAGGTCTTCCAGGGTGGACGCAGGCTGAAGGCGTAATCCCGACTCAAACCATTTTTCAATATAGTTATGCATGACTTCACAAGCTCCCTGCCGCTTGCTGTTATAGGGCTCGCCTTCGGGAATATGAACTCCGAGGCGCTTCAGGAAGCTGACAACGGCACGGGAGGTGTTCGCTGAACCTGCGTCCATAAGAATTTCAAAGGGGACACCGCGGAAGGGAAATTTATCATTATTTTTATTCGCCCAGGCTTCCAGAATGAATTCATGAAAGTTATTCTGGGTCTCGCCGGTGGTATTGAAATAGCGGAAATAAAAGAGACCTGAAAAGTGGTCCACAACAACATATCGTAAAAGTCTTAATTTTATCTTTGCAATATTGTGCATCTTATTTTTGTAATAGTCGCGCTCATCCATAATCCGCATGCCCTTCCCGCCGCTTCGCAGGTAATACTGGACGCATACGGAGACATCAAAAACATGGACATGATTGGGATGAAGGGACCGCATGGGCTGTGAAGTTTCTGTATTTTTCAGAGCTGCAGCGGACATCTCACGTTCCCGCAGGAGTTGCTGCATCCGGGCTACTGATATCTGCCCGGGGTTCAGATAATGATTGTCTTCCATTATTTCCATAGACATTTCTACCGGCATGATAGGCCCTTTTACCTCGCGTCTTGTTTGATAGATAAGGGATGCAGTCATTTCTATCTGGCCGTCCGTAATCCCCGATTTTAAGATGCCTTTATCGGATCGTGGCTTCTTGCCTGGTTTGTAGCCGTAGCGGGCGGCAATGCGGTAAAGCTGTTGATCGCTGTAACCTGTCATATCCCGATATTCTGACATGACCTGGCTTTTTTCGCTCCATGGTGCTGATCTTAATGCATCAACGAGTTCTTCCTGCCACATAGCCCACCCCGTTGTAATTTATTCTGTCTGGAGCGATTCTTCGGGCAGCATTGAAGGATCGCCATAAGTATCAGCCGCCACATCGTAGGCGGAGAGTATCTGCATCTTCATATAGGAAAGGGCGCTCAGGTATTCCGCGATCATCCTTTTTGTGGGCTGAGGATCTGCGTCAAAAGCCAGAGCATTCATACCCGCCTGCTCAATCTGGAGCATATAGCCGTCGAAAGCCTTTTTCAGAAATTCCATTTTTTTCATGAACTGGGCCTCGTCAGGTGTGATACCAAGTTCCGCTGCCTTGCCCTTGAATTTGTCGAGCTCCTTTTCAAGTTTTGTAAGGGTTTTATGTGTGTCCGTCTGAACACGCTCAAAAGCTTTTTTCTGAGCGACAGTTTCTTCTTTTTGAATTTTAAGTTCTTCCTGGAGCTGATCGAGGATTGCATTTATTTCCCCAGCCCGTTCGGGAATACAGGGTATTTTATCCTCTCCGATAATAATATTCTCTCCGTCAAAATCTGCAATCTTTGCAGAAATTGCTTTGCCTAAGTATTTGATTTTACTAATATCAGCTCCCATAAAATCTGCAAAAGTTGCAAGAAATTGGAATCTGAAAGGTTCTAAATCTTCGAGTTGCAGATCAACATTCCTTTGCTTGAGGCCAACATATTCGCAAAAATCTACCCAGGTCATGCCATATTTAAGACGGTATTCCTTTGTTTCTTTAACTTGTTTGAGCATAATGAGTGTCAGGAATTCAGATTGCCGTTGTGCAAAATGAGTTGCTTTTATTTTTCCTGCCATTTCATAGACCCACCTTGCTGAGTCAAGCTTCAGCTCCACTTCGTTAACTTCGTTTAATACCGATTGTCTTCCTGCCTCATATGACTGCTTTGTAGCTTCATAATCAGCGTCAGTTATCTTTTGTGATATTGATTTATTCGACATGTTTCCTCCCCCGTGCGCGCAACATTCTCCTAAGTATTTGTTTTGCTTTTTTTCTTTTTAATACGCATTCAGAACAATGTTTATCTGCTTCCACCCAAAGTTGATCTATTTCTTTCAAATAAGCCTCAACTGGTTTTTTCCTATTCTTTTTCATTATATTGCCTCCGTTATATATTTGAATTGTTTATTAATTCTAAATCTTTATCAATCCGCTCCCTCTCCACTTCCAGGTTGCTCCGTACCCGCGCCCAGAAAAGAGCCAACCCCATGCCGAGCTTAAAACGATCTCCAACCGTGGTAACAAACCCAAGATCTTCCAGTGTGGCAAGGTGACACATAACAGTGCCTACCGGAAGGTTAACCCCTGCCGCTACCTGCGGGCCATTAGTAGGTTCTTTCTGATTTGCCAGATATTTTAATATCTCGCCTGTACGTGCTACCGCCTCGATCCTTTTATATGTCGTCTTCCCGGTCATCTATTCCCCCTTATCCGTATTCATAAGAGCTTTTTCGAGCTCTTTTAATGCCTGTTGATCCTTTGTAATACGCTCTTTCAGTTGGCCCATCTTGGCATGAATTACTTCCTTGCCTTTCATAGCCTTAAAATGCCCTGCATCGGCCAGGATAAAAAGGCATTCCCAGTCATTCGTCACCTGACAAAACGCCGGAATTAGTTCAGCGGGTATTCCCCAGCGCTTGTTTCCATTATGGTCTATATTCTCGCTTGCCAGATCACGCCCCTCGGCGGACCAGCTATCCAGGCTTGATTTTGGTACTTCCTTGCCGGTCAATTTATATATCTCGGCGCAGATGTCTATACGCTCTTTGCCTGATTTTCTGATTGCCTGGCTTATTGCCTGCCTGATCCGCATACCTATATCCATACTGCCGGGCGCGGGTGGGGTTTCCGGTTTTAGGCACTCCCAGATGGTCATCTGCTTTTCGTCAATTTTCTTTTTATTATTTGACATTGCAAACCTCTTTTTTTATTGCTAAAATCAAATCATGTTTGACGGCATTAAACTTCTTTGTCTCAATATGACCGATATACGTTCCGACGAGTGTCTCAGCTCCTTGATAGTGCCCAAAGATAAGTATTTGAAAATAGCAAATAACGGATATAAGTGCCGCGGTTGCGGCCATCAAAGCAATAAGACAAAGAATTATTTCCTTTCCCTTATTACTTTGAATCAAACAGATAAAAACCTCATGAGTTCTGGATTTTATGTTAAATCCTACGGATTGGGTATTCATGGTGCCTACAAGGATGAAGATGGCTTCGACCCAACCGAGTATACACTGAACCATAACGACTGGGGCGGATGGAACGCACAGATTGCTTCCATAATTGTTGCCGACATAGAGACATCTACTCACAAGCTGGATATCTGGGTGGATGCCTTTTTCAAGGGTAGCCCGTACACATATCCTGGAAGAAAAGAATTTACATTTAATAATGTCATGAGGATGAGTAATATCTATCTCACTGAACACGGGTTGAATCTCCAGAAATTGAAGGATTTATTAACCGCGATCCGCACACATAACAGTGCGTGGGCTGCTTTACTGGATTCTCATGTAAATGCTGCTCCAGTCGATCTAAAAGATCCTCTGGTATTGAGTCTATACAAGACAAAGTCTTTGGCCGACCTTTTCCCTGGAGAGATATATGTATAGCGCGGATACGGCCCTCAGCATACCGGCTTACAGATTCAAAGGCTGTGATGCAATGGGGATTCCATGTCTGAGTAAAATCTATGATTTCCTGACGATCAATGTGCTCTTTTTGAAGTGTTTCAGGCACACCTTTTATGGCTGCTCCGATCTTATAAAGTCTCAATTCAGTAGTTGTCATATTTCCTCCTATGCTGCCTTTTTACGGGGCTTTTCATCCGGCCATAAATGTTCATATGAGACACCGCAGGCGTCTGCTATGGCTTGTTGTATCGGCCTTGATACTCCTACGTCATGTACAACACGGGACATCATGGCTGTTGAAACACCAAGTTTTATGCTGAGATCGAGAAGTCTCAGTCCGCTGTTTGCCGCCATCAATGTTCTGATATACAAAGGTTTGTTCTGTTTCTTTAGCTTTTTGAGGTTAGATAGTTTAATCATGTATAGATTATTTACCAATCGGGCAATATATGTCAAGAGAAAAATAACCTAATGGGCAATATATTTTATGGCTGATAGCGATCCTCTATTTGGAAAACGTTTAGAAGATAAAATGAAATTATGCAAGATTAAGAAGAAAACTCTTGCTGAAATAATAGGAGTATCTCCATCTGCAGTTGGAAGATATATTAATGAGGGACGTATACCTGAAGCACCAATTCTCCTAAAAATTGCCCATACGGTTAATATATCAATGGAATGGTTATTAACAGGTAGTAGTTCTAATAAAACTGATTTGCATAAAGAGTATGAAGTATATTCTGAACAGGGGGAAGAAATAGGACCTGGAGCTGGTGTTAATAACAATACTATTATTACCGAGAAAAAATATACCACAGAGATTCAACCAGTTTTAGAAGCATTTGTTGAGGTAATGACTTCAAATCATGAAGGTGTGAAGCTGGCACTTACACAAAATACATATATGTTTCAAGAAACAGTACGGAATGCAAAAGAGATTGAAGAATTAAAGCGTGATATGAATATTATTAAGAAGAGGCTTCTCAATCCTCGCGAGGATGACTTTAAAACCCAGGAATTAAAAGGGGAGAAGAAGCAAGGTGGCGGGGGGAATGGAGAATATTAGACGGCGGACAAGGGCACGATCCTGACAGTTACGTGATTACAATATATTGTGCTGATGCCAACTGCCGTCGTCTTGTAGACCATATAGAATTATTGTGCAGCAGAGGTTTTACAGTGATATAATAATGGAGAATATATGACTGATATAACAGGGAAAGGATTATTTGGTTATTTCGGTTTATATGACTGGTTTTATTCATTGTCCCAATCAGACAGAGAAAAGATTTTTTCTTATTATAATAATTTTACAACTGATCCTAATGATCTTATTCGTGGTGAAATTTATTATACCTCAAATACCGCCACTAAACTATTAACCGATTTAGCCCGCAATGCGCTTGGACAGAAAGATCACCGTCTTTGTGATTTATTGCTGGACAAAGCCAAGTATATATTAAAAACAAAACAAGATAAGGAATATTATGATACAATGTTAGAAATAATAACTCAGGAAAAATCTTATATTCCAGATCGGGGAGATATCAATATATATGAAAATAAGGTGTTGAAATTAATTATTGATGAACCAGGCATATTACAGAGTGATGTTCCTAAAAAATTTACAGAGTCAGAACGTACATTAGTTGGTTATGCCTTATCTCAATTAAAATATGCGGAGAAAATTAGACGAGAAAACTCTGGGCGATCATTTAAATTATATACAACCAATATTAATTTAAATAAAAGATAAATTATGTCCCTTATTTACTACGATTTTAAGTAATATTATCTGGTCGGAGGAAAATCATGGAATTTGTGATTATTTGGCTTATATGCGGCATTATTTCTGCAATAATCGGTTCAAAAAAAGGCGCGGGGTGTAGCGGTTTTATAATTGGTATTTTGCTTGGTCCGTTCGGCATCATTATAGCCCTTATAACTAAAGGAAATAGAAGAACTTGCCCATATTGCAAAGAACTCATAAATAAGGAAGCAATTGTTTGCCCTCGATGTCAAAGAGATATATCAAATAATATTAATAACAAACCAACGTCATTTATAGATGGTATTAAAAAAGGTATGCAGGATTAAATTATTGCCGTGAAAATTACAATTTTGGAAAAATTTTTTCGCTCAAAATAAAAGAATCAAACATCCTTTGATAATAAGATTAAATACCCTCTCATTTAAATACCTCTAAGATTATTCGGAAGTGATTTATAACATTTTAAGCACTTAGAATGTCACTCCCCCCTTCAAAATCATATAGCCCTTGCCCTTGACAACGCCGGTTCATATAAAAAGATACAGGATTTTTCCAACTCTCTTGAAAAGCTTGTAAACGAGAGGACAAAAGCCCTTATTCAGAGCGAAAGTCTTGCAGCAGTAGGGAGGCTTGCTGCCGGCATTGCTCATGAACTTAACAATCCTATTGCAGGAGTTATGAGCACTCTTGAATACTACATTGAGCATCTTGAAGGTCAAAGTGAACTTCTCGATGATCTCACTTTTTCTCTGAATGAATTAAAAAGGACAAAAGAGATCATTAAAAGCCTGCTTGAAGCTTCAAGACAAAAAGAGGAAGTAAAGGAGCTTGTAGAAATACATGCTCCCATAGAAGATACCCTAAGAATACTTCACAATCAGTATAAATTAAAAAATATTTCCATCAATAAAAAATTCAAAGCGATTAACAGCATTATTAAAGGGAATTCTGCAAGGCTGTGCCAAGTGTTTATAAATATAATAAAGAATGCAATTGATGCTGTTGGTGATGAAAATGGTGTTATTACTATTGAGACTCTCAATAAGGATGATGGGCAGCTTGTATGCGTAATAACGGATAACGGGGCAGGCATGGAAAAGCATATATTGAAGGATATTTTTAAACCTTTTTTTACAACCAAACAACAGGGCAAGGGTATCGGCATGGGCTTATTTATTGTACATGAAATTATAAAAGACCATGAAGGATCAATAGAAGTAGAAAGTAATCAAACAACAGGGACTGCCTTTACATTTATTTTCCCCTGCCATCGATAAAGCTTTTGTATATTTTGGCCGGTTGCATAGAGAAACCGTGTTTTGAAGATATGCACTACGTGTATAAACAGATAAGAAAGGTGTTGTTAAGTAGCATTTTAATAGTAGGGCTTTGCATTGTAGCTCAAAAAGCTTGACAAGCTTGAAAAAGTTTACGAAAATAATCTAATGTTGTTAAAAACAATAGTGTTGATCATCCTTTGTTTTACCCCGTTATGTGGATATGCAGGTATTTACGGATATATTGACGAACGCGGTGTGTATCATTTTACAAATATTGTCCCTGTGGGCAAGAAGTACCATATTGTAATATCCGAAAAAAACGCTTCTTTTTTAACAAAGCATGTAGATTTAACCAAAGGTCTGGAAAACAGTAATTATGATAAGATAATTATGCATCATTCAAGGCTCCATGGAATGGATCCTTCACTTATAAAAGCTGTTATGAAAGCAGAATCCAATTTTAATCCTAATGCTTTATCCAATAAGGGGGCACAAGGACTCATGCAGCTTATGCCCGATACGGCAAGACTTATGAAGGTGGACAACCCCTTTGACCCGGATGACAATATTCAAGGTGGAACAAAATATCTGAAATTCTTAGATAGTGTTTTTGATGGAGATGTAGAGTTGATGCTTGCTGCATATAATGCAGGTCCGAACAGAGTTATAGAACATAACATGAAAGTTCCTCCAATTGAGGAAACGAGGACGTTCATAAAAAAAGTGAAATATTACTATGATAAACTAAAGAAGCCAAATGAAGGTTAAAGATGAAAAAGCATCCCTCTGGACGCTCCCTAATAGACTCAGTATAATAAGAATTCTTTTTGTACCGCTCATAATTATATTCATATCTACAGAAGAAGAGGAGCTGATCTTCGCAGCATGCCTTTTGTTTATTATTGCGGGCATAACTGACGGTCTTGACGGGTATATTGCGAGAAAGATGTCCATGAAAACAAAGCTGGGGCTCTATCTTGATCCGATTGCCGATAAACTTCTCGTTACCTCAGTCCTTATTACGCTTTCATATTACAGGCTTGTCCCTCTCTGGATTACGTTAATCCTTGTTGGGAGAGAATTTCTGATTAATGGTCTCAGATCATTTTATGCCACAGAAGGCATTACTATCTATCCGTCTTTCTCCGGCAAGCTGAAAACTGCGCTGCAAATAGTCGGGATTATATGCATACTCTTTTATAGTTCATTCTATAAGCTTGACCAGTTGATACACCGGCTTGGGTTGATAATCTTATATGCTGCACTTTTTTTCAGTATATATTCTGCCGTGCATTATATTATTGCAATATTCAGAATGCCGAAAAAAACATAAATTCATTATTTGGAATGCATTTACCGGCAAATAGCATTTTTTGTCAGAGCAAGCCCTCTTTGCATATATTGCATCCTGAGCAATTACTTTGTTTCGCATCATCATTGTAAATGCCTGTTTTGCCGGATAAACCTTCAACAAGAACCGTATTGCCCTTTCTTTTCTTAATATATTTGTAATCTACCGCAACCTTACCGAGGCCGCCTGTAATGTCCAGCGCATATTGCGGTATTGCCAGACCGGAAGTATTAGCCCTTAAATATCTCATTATCTCAACACCTTTTTTTAATTTAACCTTAAAATGACCGGCACCTTTAACATCATCAAGCTGAAAAAGATAATATGGTTTGACGCCGCAGTAGATAAGATTCTCAAATAATTTTGCAAGAATATGCGGGCAATCGTTTACACCTCTTAAAAGCACGGTCTGACTTATAATAATACCGCCCACACCCCTTAATCTGTTCACGGTTTCAATAAAATCACGGGAAACTTCACGGGGATGATTTATATGAATTACAATCCACAGAGGTGAACTCTTTCTTAAGGCATCAAAGTGGCCCTGTTTTATACCCTCAGGATGCACAACCGGCATCCTTGTGCTTATTCTGATACTTTTTATGCTCCGGATGGACCTTAATCTTGATAAAATGTAATCCAGTTCGTCAGATGAGAGTGTGAAGGGGTCCCCTCCCGAAATAATAACCTCATGTGTTTCTCTGTCCCTTT
>Ga0351906_1167_pt2 | contig 15969 bp, 15 predicted proteins | sample BONcelHT113001E5_FD_206866 | JGI IMG/M metagenome (GOLD analysis project Ga0351906, IMG submission 206866) | Enriched cells from coal bed in the Powder River Basin, Montana, United States - BONCAT cells T11 rep1 HSBNCT.T11.300.1.E5 ... | reverse complement strand
CAGACCAAGGATTATAAATTATCTGCGTACCAAAGAAATATCCATTATACCATTCACGCAGTGTTGGTATTTGTCCATCAAGTTGAAAATCTGCTAAAATTTTCTCAAATCTCCTCTTCAGTAAACCCGAACATATGTGAGAGATTACCGGGAAGAAGTGTTGTGCAAACCTTCAGGTTATTTAATTCTGAGAAGATTGATTCTTTCGCGATGCGAAGAATTCCTGTTACCACAGCCCGGTATAGTGCACGTCCATTCTCGTGTTTCAGCCCCCCTCCAAGCCAGGACCGCATAAAATCGGCCATCTCATCGTAGTATCCATGGATCCATGCCTCAATGAGGGGTGAGTCATATTCATCTATGAGGACGATGACTGGTTTTTTGTGGTATTGTCGAAAATTGCATTAAATCATAAAAATATGATCAACTCACACATCCCGTGAACATCTGCAGAAAAAAGTTGAACCGTAATCCTTTGAGGCATCACCAATAAACATATCTGGCGGCCCCATCTGAATTATGTTTCCTGCTTTCAGAACACATATCCGGTCACCAAGAACCCAGGCATCATCAGGATCATGGGTCACAACAATAGCAGGAACCCCCGAATTCCGAATACACGTTTTCAGATTTTTCCGAACTTCAACCCGTGTTAGTGCATCAAGAGCTGACAGAGGTTCATCAAGCAGAAGAAGATCGGGACGGATGACGAGTGCACGGGCAAGAGCAACTCGTTGCTGCTCTCCACCTGACAGAGCTGTCACCCGTTGATGACGATGATCGTATAAATTCAGATCCACCAGCCAGGTCAAAGCCTCTTCTTCCCGAATATATGCCGGGACTCGCCTGCACTGAAGACCAAACATCACATTCTCAAGCACCGTCATATGAGGAAAGAGAGCATAATTTTGAAATACATACCCGATTTTCCGCTCTTCAGGAAGGAGATCTATCTTCATCTTATCAGAAAAAAGTACCAGACCAGAGAGATTAATTTCACCAGAGTCAGGAGTGATAATTCCAGTAATGGCATTGAGGATGGTGGACTTTCCTGCACCGTTTTCACCAATTATTACCAGAATTTCGGAACTATGAAGTGAAAAACTGATATCAAGCTGATAAGCCCGAAGTTGCAAGGCAATCTGAACGTTTAGCATAATTGCTCCATACGGGTGAGATATCGAACCACAACCAGTACAATAAACGAGAGGATTACCAGAATAAGGGCTATAGATATTGCCCCATTCATGTCATTCTGCATCAGGGAGTATATTGCAAGTGGCATTGTCTGGGTCAATCCAGGAAGGTTACCTGCGACCATAATCGTTGCCCCGAATTCACCTATTGATCTCGCAAAACAAAGAACCGCCCCGGAATATAGACCATAACGGGCAAGCGGGAGGGTAATTTTCAAGAAAACCTGAATTGGGGAACCACCAAGGGTCCGACCTGCCATCTCCAGACCGGAAGGTACGCTCAAAAAAGCTGATCTAGCCTGACGGATATACAATGGACCAGCTACAAACATCTGGGCAAGGATGATTGCAAGTGGGGTGAATATTACTCTGATTCCCAAATCATCAAGACCAGATCCTATCAAACCATTTCTTCCAAAGGTAAAGAGAAGTGCAATACCTGCCACTGCCGGAGGAAGTACAATCGGGAGGTCAAGAACCGATTCAACAAACCCCTGCCCAGGATAATTTCTCCGTGTATTCAGGTAGGCTACCGGCGTTCCTATGATCACAACAAGAACGGTAGCAATCCCCCCGGTATAAAAAGATAACAGAATGGTTTGAATAATTGCCCGGGAAGAAAGAGCTGCTATAAACAGGTCAGGTGAGATGTGAAGGATAAGGGAGAAAACAGGAAGGAGAAAGAACAATACAACCCCGAGAGTAAGAGCGAATAACGCCAGTTCACCGGATTGAAATCTCCTTCTTCTCTGATTCATGTCTTTCTGCTTAAACTGCCGGAGTAAATCCATATTTAGTTAATACAGACCGTGCAAAGTCATCCTGAAGGTATGTCATAAATGCCTCAGCATTGGGATTGTAAGCAGAGTCGCTGACAATTCCGGCTGAGAATGGTGCAATAACGTTATACTGATCAGGGATTGGGATTACTATGATAGCATTTTTTGATTCTTCGGATATATCACTTTGATAACTTATCCCGGCATCCGCCTCACCAAGGATTATACGGGAGACCAGATACGCAACAGTAGTTTCGTATGATACGATGTTCTTTTCTACAGCCTTAGTAAAGGGAATTCCAAGATTAGGATCCTCAGTTATCTTTTGCAGCATAACTGCGGTATACTTTCCGATTGGAATATCAGGAGAACCAACAAGCAGTTGCAGACCGGACTGGTTGATGTCAGTGAGATCAGTTATCCCCGCAGGATTACTTGTGGGAACTATCAGGGAAAGACAGGTACTTGCAACAGGAATAATTGAACCAGTATCAATTAATCCGTTGTCAGATAAATTCTTCAGGATTTTAGGATCAGCACTGATGAAGATATCTGCCGGGGCACCTGCGCTAATCTGGTTTTTCAGAGATGTGGTGCTGTCAAAGTTAATAATTGCCGATACCCCCGGATTTTCAACTTCAAACTGATGAGCGATTTCTGTGACCGGACCCGTCATCCCAGCTGCTGAGAAGATATAAAGCGTATTGGATTTTGATTCCGGCGATGCTGCTGATATAGAGCAGATTCCAATGATAAGAAATAACCAACCGGAATAGATAATCATAGACAAATATGGATTGTTTTTCATCATAATTTCACATTTAAATCAATTTATCCGACCTGATTACTGAGCAGATTCTATAGAAAATCCATAACACTAAATCAGGTGAAAAAATATCCTGGAGATTTTTGTAGAAAGTTACCGGTTTTCAATCCCCGTTTTAGCTGCAAACGCAACTTTCCGTTGTGTCCTTCGTAAGTGTCACCTGCACCTCATTCGGTCCGATTCGCTTACTATGCATTGAAAAACCACAACAATCAGATTTTAGTGCTATCCACGGGGGGACATGATCACAAATAACGATCAGCTGCTGATAGAATCCCTTCTGAATAAACTTCTGAAGCACTTGTTTACTACTTATTTCGGGACGTTTACCCTGAATTTCTTTGATGGAAAGATAATAATGGCCAGGAGTAGTCTCAACAGGGACGGGGATCTCACAAGCATCGCTTTGCTCAGAGAAAACTGACTCTGTTTCTTCCTGCCAGACCTCGTCCAGAAATTCCTCCGGAAGGCCTGATATCTCCCAGACCGAGCATTGAGCCTTTTCCAGTTCAAAGAAGATAGCCCCAGATACTGCCCTGGCGATAAAAACCCTGCACTCTCCAAGGAATGTCTTCAGTTCTCCCATCGACTTTCGAACATTAGCAAGTCCAAGGTTTTGATCCAGGAAGAACGGCATTCTTCTGACCGGTTCCCATCTGCATAGAGTTTTTGTGAAGACCACAACCTCACCCGATTCAGTCAGGGTGGTAGTAGCCCGGTCTTCTCCAACCATTACTGCAATTTCAGGAGACATGTACCCTCTAAATGGTTAGTCGCTCAACGACCATACCACCCTCGATGTGTGAGTCCAGGATCTCTGCAACATCATCAGGTCCCACTGAGCCATACCAGACATTCTCAGGATAGACAACCACGATGGGGCCTTTTTCACATATCCCGAAACATCCGGTATTGGTGACAAATACATCACCACCAAGTTCGCGGTCATCAATCTCTTCTATAAATTTTGCCATCACATCAACGCCTTCTTTGGTATGACAAAATCCCTTCTGTTGCCCGGTTGGGCGTGAACTGGTACAAATAAATATATGGTGGGTAGGTTTTTGCATCATATCACCGATTTTGATTCATTTCACTTCGTTTTTTCTCGCGATACGTCCCATACTTCTTCTCAAGCAGCGTGTTGGTGAAACGATCCAGTAGTGCCATTGTTCCCGCATATCCGGCTGAGAATATCCTTTGGCCTCCGATGCGGTCATGAATCGGATACCCGACACGGGTTACCGGGATATCGTGACGTTCGGTCAGAAACTTTCCACCTGAATGACCGACTCCAATAGTAGCGCCTGCTGCCACCGCTGCAAGTTCGATAGCGGCAAAGTCGGCCTCTTCGATGAGCAACGGCTCTGCGTCAAGATCTGCCATTAGGGGAGCAAGAAGTTCCCGAAGCTTGCTGCATGAAGAACCACTGGCGATGACTACCGGCTGTGCTCCGTTCTCGACACAGACAGAGGTTAACGCATAAACCAGTTCAGGTTCTCCATAGATGACCGGCCTGCCCTCTGCATTATATTTGTGTGCGTCAGCCATTCCATCAAGGAGCCACCCCCGCTCACACACCAGACAATCAGGAACCGGTCTCCCACTGATGGATGATAACGTTGCGATAAACTGATCTACATTATCAAGTCCGATGGGAATGGGAAGGTTGATGAGTCTGACTCCAAACTCCTGCTCCAGATATCGCCCTGGTGACAATGCATCCAGGCAGGTCATTCCAAACTGAATCGTGACCGGAGCTCCGGGCATTGCTGCAATATCAGCTGTACTCGTCCCCCCAATCGGGATCTTCTGGTAATGACCCCCATATGGGTGGTCAAGTGTTATAGAGTAGTCAGGAATCAGCGTATATTGCATCCCAAACAGTTCGAGGATCCGTTTAATCTCCCTGATATCAGCAGGACTGATATGAGGGATGATCACATTGATTCGATCGTGCTGCACACAACGTCGGGCATAATGGACAATAACGCTCCGGGTGGTTGCCCAGAACCCTTCCGAGTGGGTTCCTCCATAACTGGGAGTTGCCACCGGGATGATATCCACCTCAAGGCCCTGGTGATCCTGCAGATATCCCCGGATAATCCGTTCCATATCCTCGCCCATCGTCTCGGCCAGACAGGTGGTAAGAATCCCGAGCATGGAAGGTTGATACACCCTGAGCACGTTATCAAGTGCCTTTCGCAAATTCTTCTCACCCCCGTAGATCGTCTGCTTTTCGTTCAAAGATGAGGACGCAATATCTACTGGTTCGTGAAAATGCTCTACATTGGCAAGACGCATATACGTACTACATCCCTGGGACCCATGAACGAGAACCATAGCACCTTCGATTCCCTTAAAGGCCACTACTCCTCCAAGGGGCATGCACATGTGGCACTGATTCTCGTTTACTTCTTTGACCCGCAGGGTGCTAATTCCCTTCTGCATCATGTTTCTTCTCCGATAGACAGTTTCAACCGCTTCCAAACCGGTGAGCAGGTGGTGATATAGACTTCCCGGGCAAAGGTTATCGCCCCGTCAAATCCGGCCAGACATTCTTTGCGATCATGATTATGATCTACAAAACCAATACCAAGTTTATAAGCCAGGACCCGCTCTTTTACACCACCTGCCATGACATCAACCTTCATATCCAGAAGGAACCGTTCAATCTCTGCCGGATTGGCATCATCGACCACAATCGTTCCTTCACTGAGCAGACCACTAATGGTCTCATATTCTTCCTGCTTTCCAGTCTGGGTGCCGGTTACGACCACTTCCATCCCGAGATCTTTCATCTGTCTGATCAGAGCAACGGCCTTAAAGGCTCCGCCAACATAGATGGCAGCTCGCTTTCCTGCCAGTTTCTTTCTGTACTTATCAATCTCCGGAGTTATCCGGGCAAGCTCATGTTCTATGAGAATCTCTGCCTTTCTGATGATCTCAGGATCGTCATAGAATGCAGCAATTCGGCGCAGACTCTCTGCCGTGTTCTCGGCTCCAAAGAAGTTCACATCCAGGTACGGAATGCCATACTCCTTCTCAAGGTTGGTGGCAACCCAGTGCATTGACCCGGTACACTGCACAATATTCAGGCAGGACCCGGGCGACAGTTTCAGTGCTGCAACCGTTGAGTCACCCGTAAAGGCAACATTGACTTCGATCCCAATCTCATTCAGATATCGTTCGATGAGCCACTTCTCTCCTCCGAGGTTGTATTCACCCAGGAAGTTGAGTTTTCTGGTCTTCTCAATAATTTCCCCGGGCTTTGGTCGGATCAGTTTCATCAGTGCTTCTGCAGCTGCACGGTACCCGACAATCTTGTTTCCGGAAATAAATCCGGAAGATTCCACCGGAATGACATCAATTCCATAACATTCTGAGGCATTTTTACAGACTGTAATAATATCATCGCCAATCATCCCGACAACACAGGTAGAGTAGACAAATACTGCAGGAGGCCGGTACTTGGTAACTACCTCGTCAATACATGCAGCCAGTTTTGGTTCGCCACCAAAAACCACGTCTTTCTCTTTCAAGTCGGTGGAAAAACTATGCCTGTACATCTCGGATCCGCTGGATAGACTTCCTCTGATATCCCAGGTGTACGTTGCGCAGCCAATTGGACCGTGGACCAGATGGATAGCATCCGTTATCGGATTGAGTACTACCCTTGCCCCGCAGAATACGCAGGCACGCTGACTGACCGCTCCGGCCAGACTATCATCTGCGCAATGAATTCGGCTTTTGTTCTTCCCAGTGGTTATGATGGAATTTTGCCTTTCGCTGATACAACCAGTTCTCCCGGATGCCAGCGAACAATCATACTCCATTGTGTTCACCTATTTTTTAGGCATTTTTCCGTTGATTCAGGTTAGAGAACCAGTTCAAAGTCCTCATCCAGACAATCACGGTCACGCCGCTCGAGGAATGCATTGCTGATCATCTCGATGAGCCGCAAACATCCCCGGTACCCGGTGATAGGCATCAGGGGGTGAACGGCACGGTCCAGTATGGGGAATCCGACCCGGACAAGCGGAATATCCTCAGCCCGGGCGATATACTTTCCATATGATGTTCCAAGCAGGAGTTCTACGGGTTTTTCTTTGATCCACTGGTGGAGTTCAAAGAGATCGCCTTCAGCCTTTACAATGTAGTCCTGTATTCCAGCTGCTTCGATCATCGCACTCACCTCATCCTCAAACTGACGGCCCGGTGTTCCGGTGATGATGTAGGTGGGGATCATTCCCATGGTCAGCACGAACTCAGTGAGTGGGATAACGAGATCAGGATCGCCAAAGATCGCTACCTTCTTGCCCTGGTAATGGAAGTGGGTGTCGATGAGAGTATCCACGACCTGACCACGTTCAATGGTCAACGACTTTGGCACCACGGCGTCAAACTTTTCTTTCAGGGTCATGATCAGGTCATCAGTTGCCTTCAGCCCAATAGGAACCTTGAGTGGAATGCACGGAACACCGCATTTCTCCTGCAGGAGAGCACCAGCGGCATCTGAAGACCAGTGGCCAAGTGTAAGGGTAAGCCGTGAGTTCCCGCTGGCACGAATCTGTGCAATTGTTGCCCCACCTTCCGGATACATCTCATATTTTGAGGTCAACGGTGAGTCAAGCACATCAGTTGTGTCAGGGAACATGATCATGTCAATGCCAAGATCTGAGGTAATCCTCTTGATTTCACGCATATCTGCCGGATTGATAAATCCAGGGATGATGTTTACCCTTTTTTGACGAAGGGTTTCTTCATCTCTCTCAGCAAGATAGGTGACCATGCCCTTGACCATGTTTGAGAACCCGGTGATGTGCGATCCTTGGTAACTCGGGGTGTTGGCATGTATGACAATCTTACCTTCGGGAATCTCTGACTGCTTGATAATCGTCGGGATGTCATCACCAATTGTCTCACTGAGACAGGTGGTGTGCACGGCGATTATCTCAGGATTATAGATATCAAATATGTTCTTGATTGAAGTTTTCAGGTTTGCGGCGCCACCAAAGACAGATGCTCCTTCAGTAAAAGAACTGGAAGAGGCCAGGACCTGGTCACGGAAATGACGGGTCAGGTGCATCCGGTGGTATGCACAGCACCCCTGTGAGCCGTGGCTGTGGGGAAGACACCCGTGGATGCCAAGAGCTGCATACATCGCTCCGATAGGTTGACAAGTCTTTGCCGGATTGATCTTCCCGGTTGTGTGTTCAGATCTGGCTTTCGGCATACATTCGAGCATTTTTATCACTTCTTATTTGGGTCCCTGATGTTCCCAGGGTGCGGTGATCAATTTCCATGCCGGGGTAGTAAGTGCATTGGCAACATCACGGGCAAAATTCATAGCACCGTTAAATCCGGCATATGGCCCGCTATAATCGTAAGAATGCATCTGTTTTCCCGGAATTCCGAGTTTATGTGCGATATATTTGTCTCTGACCCCTGCAAAGATCAGATCCGGATGAATTTCATGAACCATCTTTTCCAGTTCATAATGGTTGCAGTCATCAATCATGACCTGTCCACTCTTCATGTCCGGATTGAATTGTCATAAAGATTAAAAAAAACCTTTTCAATGAGCATATCAGCATAGATCACGATATTTGCATCAATTGTAAGCCTGATAGTATCAGGTGGGTTTCGTGTCACCCATGCTTTCTGTGCAATATCACGAACATCAAACCAACCAGGTTCTGATACTCCCATATCCTGATACATTGAAGTGAATTCAATAAGTTGTTGGATCATGGCCGTGGCATCCATTATCCGTTCAAGAGGGGTCTGAAGGTCTGAAATATCTTTTCCTTTCCGGGTTAATATTTGAGAATACCCCGAGATAATCATAATCTGGTTCAGGATATCATGCCGGGTTATGGAATTGAGCATACCCAGCTTTTTTCCAGCTTTTGAAAGAGCGGTATTTGATCTGATTATATCAGTAATATCACGGATTACAATTAACCGACATTCAAGGCGGTGAAGAGAGTCAAATACCGGGTATACATCTACCGCATAATGAAATATTGAGTTATCCAGAACGTATTTGATATCCTGAGATATCGGAACATCACCAGATAAATCACCAAAATTTTCTGCAAGAAATGAGCAAACCAGGTTAAATTTTTTACCAATAGGATCAACCTCACGGATTTTCAACATCTTTTGTGAGACAGCATTCATCTCAAGTATCCGATCTACTGTATCAAGAACAATAACCCCGTCATGCAGGTGTTCAAAAATTTTCCGGTGGGGAAAATATACCAGATCGAAGAACTGATATCTGAAAATTCCGAATAGTACGAAGACATCAGCGATAGCCAGAATTATCGGAGTAATATCAAAATCCGGATATATACGGGGCATATAGAGGTAGTAGAGATATCCGGCCATGAGCATAATGAGAACAAAGAGAAAAATATATGACTGAATGAGAAACACACGAGGGGAATTTAGAAGTATCCTGATAAAAATGAGAAAACTCAGGAATATACTGAAAAAAATGTATGATGTGAGCAGGACGTACATAATCCCGGGTTCAATAGAAATAATGGTGAGACCATCGATAACAAGAGGGTGAACTGCCAGGTAATATAAATGATGGAATTCATTTGTGTAATATGCAATAAAACTGGCAAATGGAATGAGAAAAACCAGAATCTTGGTTTTAAGTGTAATAATTTTTTCAAATCCCCCAAATTGCAATGCAAAGAGGATTACAAACCCGGGTATCCAGGGAATAGCAAGATACTCGATCTTCAAAAACAGTAGATGAATATCAGGGTATATTGCAGTTACCTCAAGAGCATAAAAAAAAGACCACCATGCAATAAGGCCGGCATATACACTAAAATATCCTACACCCCTGACATCCCTCCGTTTCCAGCCAATGTAGGCAATTACCCCGGACGCTATTGCAGAGATAAACATCAGATAAAAATAGGGATAATTTTGAAACAGCATCACATACTCTTAATAATTCAGATTAATTGTTGCCATAATATTCAATATAGCCTGAGTGTCTCAAGAAATTTGAGCATATCGATTTCAGAAATTTTTCTATGACAGGGATCGCCTATGAAAAACCTCTCTGAAAACCGATTTGATTTAGTTACCTTACTTAATATTTTTATCTCTCAACTGAATGTTATAGTGCTTATGCAAAAAATTTAAAACCGATTCGGACTCAGCCCAGCGGTTATCCAGTTGATTTACAATCAGATCAATCTGTTTTATCTGAACAGAAATATCCCCATAGATTTTTGGACAGTTCATTTCTACTAATAATGCAATTATCATCAGCGGATTGCGGATACCATCATTTAAAATAGCAAGTTCAGCAAAATTTCGTTGAATCTGAGTAATTGCAACGGTTTTGTCTTTTTCAAGATTATGTTCCCGGGTAATATCCATAATAGTACCCCGGATTTTAACGACTTTTCCTCCCTCTAATTCAGCTTGTGCCTTAGTTCTCACCCAAATCCTTTTTCCTTTCACTGTAGTAAACGGGAAATCTAAATCAAAAGAATCACCGGTCTCACTACACCGTTCTAAAGCTGCAAGAATAATACCTCTGTCAGCCTCGTCATAGCAATTAATACTCATCGCTATTTGATCCTGAACGCCCGACGGGAACATTAATGGATCAATCTCATGAATAGCATACGTTTCTTCAGTCCAGAACATCTGATTTATTCTGACATCCCATTCCCAACCACCTATTTTCGCCAAAGCCTGTGATGCCTTTAGCAGATTTTCACTTTGAGTAAGTCGTTGCTCAATCTGTATCCTTTCAGTAACATCCTTTACCGTAATAATGACACCAATGATAGTACCAACTGAATCCCGATGAGGGGCATATATGGCTGTATACCATATATCGATTCCTGAATCAGATATTGTAAATTTTCTATCCGGGGCCATTACCAGTTTTCCGGATGCAGCCTGCTTAAGATATGATGGAAATTCAGGAGGGAGAAGAAAAGAAAATGATTCATTAATATTTTTCCCTACCGTTACTTCAGAGGATAATCCGGTATATTTTTCCATGAACTGATTCCAGGTTTCAATTTCCCCAGTACGATCAAGAACAATAATTCCTTCTCCTGCCTGGGAAATTACTTCTTCAGTAAATTGTTGAGCACTTAAAACCCCCTCATTTGCTAGTGCCAATTCCTGAAATTGGGATCTAAGCTCCTCCTCCTGTGATGCTAGTTCTTCATTTAATGCAGCTAATTCATCATTCTTATTATTTAAACTCTCGATAAGCAATGTTTTCGGAGTAATATCCCAATTTATACCTACCATATGCTCCCGATTACCACTCTCTGAATATATTACCATCCCATGAGTTTCAATGATTATAATTGATGAATCAGGAAGAACAACTCTAAACTCTCCATGAAAATTTTCTTGCTTTTTCATATCTCTTATTTGTTCAGGGTCAACACGATCATCCAGGTGTATCTTCATGACCCAGTCCCAGATAGTGACAGGTGTTCCTTTCTCAACCTGATAAATTTCATAGGTTCTCTCATCCCAGGTTAGTATATCAGTTTGAAAATCCCATGCCCAAAAACCAATACCCGCATTTTCTATTGCCAGTTTTAATCGCATCAGAGTTTCTGAAAGTTCTCTTTCCGCTTCTTTTCTCCGAAAATGAGCAGAATCAATATCATCAGCAATAATTCGGGAAAAATACCGTGATAATACAATAGTAATGATGATACTAAAGAGAGTTATGATAACTACCGCAAGGACAAGGGTGTTATCACTTTTTTGAAGAAGCCAGGTAATAATCCATCCTTCTAAAAGGAGCACCGCGATAATAAACGGAAGAAAATACCCAAGAATCTGATTTTTGAGAGATTGGCGGGTTTCACCTGTAACTATAAAATTTGGTGAATGTATACTGAGAAATAATCCGATTCCATACATGAAAAACCCAATCGCAGTCAGTAATGCAACAGGTATGAAAGTTCCCCCATAGAGAAACGGTGCACCATACAAATATCCAAGAATCATTACTGCCCCTGCCAGTGCAATCATCTCCCCTATATAACCAGAATATGCAGGATATCGATGATATATTAACAATCCGATAGAGGTAAGAAGAAAAAGACATGCAGTAACCGGAGACATATGGCCATTAAAAACTCCATCCGTATAGTCATAGGAAGGATTGATAAGTCGGTCAATATGCATCTGATATCCGGTAAAAAGATTAACCAGTGTCAGGAATGCAATGGCAAGACAAAAAAGAAGAAGAATTTTCTCCAAGATATCATATCTTTTATTTGCTAAACCATAATCAGTAAATAGAAGAATCACCCCAAAAACAATAAACAAAAGTGCAGTATTTGGAGCAATGGGAATGGTACCAGGTAGCAAGACAGTTATTACAGTAAATGAGAGCAACCACCCAGATATTCCAAGACACCCAATAAATATTGTGGCGATCGCCCACCATCGTGGTATAAGGAGTACATGGGTTAGAAGAGAATGAATAATTGAATTGAAAAAAGAGCGAATTTCGTTCCAATCATAATTGCGGTTCACAAAGCATCACACATACTACTCACATAAAGTACTGGAATATTACACTCATACAATTAGATATCGCCAATAAAGAGTCTGTATAAACAATAATCAGGCAATAAACAATTCAGAATTTTACAATATCTTACTTACTACCGATACTATACACATTTACCCATAAAAATTCTTCCATATGCCTTGCACTATTTTACGCTTTAGAAGAGAAAATATACTATGTTGAGTAATTATTAAAAACAAAAGAACAACATCTCCACGATTAGAGACTCAGGGAATAAATAAGAATATATGATTGTTAAATAAAAGATATTAAAATTTAGCAAAAAAGCAAAAAGATATAGAACATTTCTTTGCAGTAAAAGGACCTAAAAAAAATTATATCTCACCAATTGCAAGGGATACCCCTCTCTGAATATGTTTCATCCCCTCTTCTATATCACCAGACTTGTTCAAAGTTACTCCCTTATTGAACCATGCTTCAGCATTACCTGAATCGGATTCAATTGCTAAATTATAGCAGTTGAGAGCATTGGGATAATTCCCCTGGAGATCATAGATATTTCCTTTACTAATGAGTGCACGTACATTAGATGGTTCAGACTCAAGTACCTGGTTAAATAGTGTTAATGCACTATTATAATCTCCAGCCATCTTACAATGTATTCCATCGCGAAGAGCACACTCAATCAGTGGATTTAATTTTGTATGCACAAACCCTGCTGTTGATGCCAATTCTGTAGACATGTTATTCCCCTCTTCAATACTGGTTTATATTCCGCATAGACTGCATCCCCATGATCTGCAATAGAAAATCCTGAGGTATATCACAAGTCTTCAGCAAAGATATTAGAAATATGCCAAGCAAATAGATGTTCGAATCTGCACGGCAATTCTGCAAAGCATTCACACTCAGATATATCCGGTTATTAAAATATCCATATTGTATAACGCTTTTGCCATAGGTTACTAGGATAACATTCTCCATCCTGTCTCCTTGCTACACGGACTGTCATCATCTTCTCCAAGAGGAACATGAAGATCATAATTTTCAATTATTAATTCACCTGCCGAAGGGACTGCCTGCCTGAAAATTGGATCATGCAATGGATCAGAAGTGTCTATGGGAGATTAATAGTACGGAGTTATAGACATCGGAAAAATATCGATGGTTTCCGGCATAAGATCCCACTCTTTTTCAGATAATGTAATCTCAAACATACGCTCAAGAGTTGTAATATTTACAATACTTTGGGAAATATGCCAGTGCCAGTCTTTCCAACGGGAGGATTCAGGGGTGACTGATCCCGTGTTATCAATGTGATGAACATGTCCTTGTATCATAATCAAAGTAATAATTTCGGCCTATCAATGATAGATAGTATTCAAAGGAAAAATCAGAATAGAAAAATATTTCAGGAGTAATAATAATACCAGAACTGAAATTAATGGATAAAAGTCAGAAACATGATATAACTCTAAAATATTTCCTTTTACTATATTCTTCACCTCCCGATAGCTTACAAATGAACCCCGGTTGTAGGAGGAGGATGTGACCGGGGCAATAAGAATCCGGATAAGATGTGTGAGGGCATTAGGGATCCAAAAATTATCCGGATTAAGATATAATTAGAGACACCCCTAATTAAATATATGTATTTTTAGTTACTGCACATACATCTCGAATCAATGACAAAGGCAAATAAGATAGATCAATAGAAGAGATAAAATTGAGAGAATAAATATATTTAAATCACTAAACGAGTTCATCACAAGCAATAAAAAATCACAAAAAGAAAAATATAGGGAGAATTGACAAATTCCAATAGAATAAGCCTTATATTATCCCTGTAATGTACCCCCCCCGGAGCTATAGAGCCAGTATCCCCAAAATGGACGGACCATTCGTTCATCACTCTGTCCACCAGACCCTCCGTTTATAATAGGTTCTTCGTATTTTTGGATATCCGCATCATAGCCTACCAGATACTTCCATATCCCTGCAATATCTGATAACGCATCTTTTGCAGATTTAGAATTATTTGACGGAAGACCATACGTATTCCACCCAGCAGAAACCCCCCGGTTGACTACGCCCGGATTGACATAATAGGTAATTGGGACAGAATCTTCTTTCGTTGAATAAACCCAGTATCCAACCATAAGAGAAATCGGATCTGATGCCTTCATCGCCCGCCACTGACCTGATTCATATGTGAGAAGTGAATGACCTCCAGAACTTACCTTGGCAAATATTGAAGCGGTATCACTTCCTGCAGCAAGAGGTCTTGGAATTGAGACAAAATTCCAACCGGAACGAAGAGATACATTATCTTTCGCTGACAGAGACTGGGCTGCTGCATAGAGATTCACCCTACCATTTGCTGCAACTTTACCAGCGAGAGAAGGAATTGGATCTGAGTATGAGATAAGCAGGGTCCGGATTTCTGAAGGAGTAAGGGCGGTATCCAGTCCTTTAAGCAGAGCCCCCATACCAGCAACCAAGGCTGTAGACTGGGAAGAACCACTGATGTATGCGTATTTTCCACTTTGAGTGGCGTTAATTACCCCGGTTTCACTGCGGTCAATCCCCGAAAAACCTTCACAATCAGTCCCATAGGTCAGATACGTGCTCATGATCTGATCTCCCGGAGCAGCAACATGAACACTCGTTCCATAATTGGAGTAACCAGCCATTTGATCTTGTGCTGTCGTTGCCGCTACCCCAATAATAGTTGAAAGTTGATATGAAGCAGGGTATACAGGTTTTACATCATTATTATTTCCCGTATTTCCTGCAGCACATACCATCAGAGCGGGTGATGCAGCAATTACATCATATGCTGCCTGTGAGTATTCAGTTCCACCAAACGAACAACTGATAACATCTGCTCCCATCCGGGTGGCATATTCAATTCCCTCAATAACATCAGATACCCGGCCTTTACCATCTGAACCCAGAACCTTTACCGCTATCAATCGTGTCTGCCAGGATACTCCGGCAACACCAATGCCATTATTCCCGACCGCTCCGATAATCCCCGAGCAATGCGTTCCATGGCCGTTATCATCCATTGGATCAGAATCGCGATTGAAAAAATCATACCCATATTCTCCTGAAGTGCCTTTCCACATATTCCCTGATAGATCAGGATGAGTATAATCAATCCCGGTGTCAAGAACAGCTACAATAGTATCCTTTAAGCCTGTTGTTATATCCCATGCAGAGGCCACTTTTCCATCTGCACCACTCACACCTGCAGGTTTTCCTTCCCAGTAAACCTGCCCGGTATTTGAAAAACCCCATTGACGCCAGAATTCAGGATCGTTAGGTAACCGGTTAATTTCCCAGATATAATCAGGTTCTGCATAGAGAACACCTGGCATCTGTGAGTATACCAGTAACGCTTCCTGCATCATATCAGCAGGGACTGAAATGAGTACCAGACCATCAAAACCAATCTCTGAGTACTTCCTGATAATATCAGCTCCCTGAACTTCAGAGATCGAAAGAGTAGATATTTTTGATGTATCATACCGTACCAGGATCTGATCTGTGGTGATATTATCAGATGGATCATTACCAGTTTCTCCTCCAACCGAAGCATAATTA
>Ga0351906_1166_pt1 | contig 16198 bp, 14 predicted proteins | sample BONcelHT113001E5_FD_206866 | JGI IMG/M metagenome (GOLD analysis project Ga0351906, IMG submission 206866) | Enriched cells from coal bed in the Powder River Basin, Montana, United States - BONCAT cells T11 rep1 HSBNCT.T11.300.1.E5 ... | reverse complement strand
CCTTGCAGATAACAGGAGAGGATATTATGTTAGATGATACAAAAATCAAAATCGATACATTAGTGGAAAGAATTAATAATCTAAGGGGTTATCTTTGACCTCCCTGCTGTAAAAAATAAACTTGAAGAGCTTGATAAAAATATTTCAAAAGAAGGTTTCTGGGAAGATCAGGAGAACGCTCAGAATAAATTAAAGGAAAGAGCAAGACTTCAGGAAGAAATTGATCGATGGGCAGGACAGGAGAATGAACTTGAAGAGATACTTATATTAAGTGAAATAGTCAAGGAGACTGATGACCCGAAGGACATGGATGAATTAATTAAAAGGGTCAGTTTTCTGGATGGACTGTTAAACAAATATGAAATCGAGAGAATGCTTGGCAACGAAAACGATAAAGAAAATGCAATCGTTTATATAAATGCAGGCGCAGGGGGAACAGAAGCTCAAGACTGGGTTGAAATGCTTCTTAGAATGTATCTGAAATGGGCTGAAAAAGAAAAATTTGAAACAGAGGTGGTTGATCTGCTTCAGGGTGAAGAAGCAGGTGTAAAAAGTGTTACTTTTCTTGTAAAAGGTCCCTATGCGTATGGTTACTTGAAGTGTGAAACGGGGATTCACCGATTAGTCAGGGTTTCGCCCTTTGACGCAAACAACAGGAGACATACATCATTTGCATCTGTGTATGCGTATCCTGAGCTGCCGGAAAGTATAGCCGTTGACATTAATGAGGAGGATCTGAAGATAGATACATTCCGATCAAGCGGCCCCGGAGGACAGCATGTTAACAGAACTGAATCTGCCATACGGATTACCCATATGCCCACAAATATCGTTGTTCAATGCCAGAACGAGCGTTCTCAGCACAAGAATAAAGCGATAGCAATGGCAATATTAAAATCAAGACTGTACGAGCTTGAGAAGAAAAAACAGGAAGAGAAGATGGATACGCTAAACAAGGAGAAAAAGGATATTGCCTGGGGCAGTCAGATACGTTCATATGTTCTGCATCCGTACAAGCTTGTTAAAGATCACAGAACAAAAATTGAAGAGCATAATGCGGATGCAGTACTTGATGGAGGGATTGACCCCTTTATTAAGGCGTGCCTTTTATTCTTGACTTTTGAGCAGAAAAAGGAGGATAATTAACAAGATATGGAAATATTGGGCGATAACAAATTAGACGAACTTGAAGGCAAAATTGAGAAGTTAGTATTAAGTTATAAGGCGGTAAAAGAGGAAAAAGACCGGCTCCTTGTTAAGATTCAAACATTGGAATCACAGAATCTGGAACTGAAACAAAAGGCTGAAGGCTCAAAGAGCGAAAAGGAACTTATAGCCAATAAAATTTCAAAGATTTTAGAGAAGATAGACAAGGCAGAGGCTTGAAGAAGTAAATGGAAAAAAAGGTTGAAGTAAATATATTAAATCAACCATTTACTTTTATTGGCGAAGACGAAGACAGGATAAGAAGGTTAGCACTTGATGTAGATGAAAGAATAAGCCGTATTATTAATGAGTACGGGATAGTGAACACAATGAACGCGGTTATAATGGCAATGATGGAATTATCAGATGAAATTTATGAGATAAGGGCGCATGCCGAGAGGTTTGAGGGGAGGACTCTGAGTCTTTTAAAGCGGGTTGAAGAAATATGAATTTCCCTGCGGTGTACGTGATAGATGGTGGACTTTGAGCCAACACCTCTTTTATGGGAACTTCCTCTTGTTGCTGTGTGCATGCTTGCCTCGGTGCAAGAAGCCTGATACAACAAAAAAGTACCCACTTAACCGAGAGGTTCAAGATATACTGTTTACACGGCATTCGCGGGGTTTTTTTTAGGTTAGTTGTTGAGGAAATAGAGGTTTAAATATAAATAGCTTATGTTGCTTGGAGGTAAAATAATTTCATTGCAGCGGTAATATAAGGTAATTTATTCCCTCAGCATACTGGCCCCTAATGTATTTTACATATTTATGAGGGGGCATTTTGAACAATATAGCGATAATTATTATTTTTATAGCAGCTTTTTTTGCCGGTTTTATACTTGCCAAATTTATACAGAAAAAAAAGATCGGTGAGTATGAGAAGATAGGTAAAAAAATACTGGAAGATGCAAAAAAAGAATCTGATGTTCTTATCAGAGAAGCCTCAATCCAGGCTAAAGATTTTGCAATTCAGTCAAAGAATGAATTTGAACAGGAAATAAAGTCCAGAAAAGTCGAGCTTCAAAATATCGAGAGACGGCTTTCCCAAAAAGAATCAAACCTTGACAAAAAAATCGAGTTAATTGACAAAAAAGAAGATGACTTATCAAAAAAAGATAAGGATGCAACAAATAAACAGTCTCAACTTGATGGTAAAATCAAGGAATACGAAACCATCCTTGTAAAGGAAAGACAGAAGCTCGAGGAAATATCAGGGTTAACAGCAGAAGAAGCGAAGAAAATCCTCATGCAGTTAATGGAGGATGATGCGAAATATGAAGCCTTAAAAATATGCAAAAAAATTGAAGAAGATGCGAGGGAAAGAGCGGACAAAAAGGCAAAAGAGATTATAGCCCAGTCGATTCAGAGATATGCAGGCGATTATGTCGGTGAAGATGCAGTATCAACTGTTTCGCTTCCCAATGAGGAGATGAAAGGAAGGATTATCGGAAGGGAAGGAAGAAATATAAGAGCGCTGGAAGCGGCAACAGGTGTTGATATTATCATTGATGATACGCCCGAGGCTGTCATACTCTCCTGCTTTAACCCTATCAGGAGGGAGGTTGCGCGGATATCCATTGAAAGGTTGATAAGCGACGGCAGAATACACCCTGCAAGAATTGAAGAGATAGTCTCCAAGGTTGCTGAGGAAATGGAAGAGAAGATAAAAGAGGCAGGTGAACAGGCAATATTTGATCTCGGAATTCATAATGTACATCCTGAGCTTGTAAGATTACTGGGAAGGTTAAAATACAGAAGCAGTTATGCTCAGAACATATATCAACATTCACTTGAAGTTGCATTCATATGCGGCATCATAGCATCAGAGTTAAAGATTAATATTAAAGAGGCAAAGAGGGCAGGGCTTCTCCATGATATTGGAAAGGCCGTGGATCATGAGGTTGAAGGTTCACATGCTTCGCTCGGTGCTGATCTTGCCAAGAAACATGGAGAAAGTGATATAATTGTCCATGCAATCCTTGCACATCACGAAGATGTCCCGGCTTCGGGTATTCTTGATGTAATTGTTCAAGCTGCCGATGCTTTGTCAGGCGCAAGACCTGGTGCAAGAAGGGAAATGCTCGAAACATACATAAAAAGGCTTGATGAGCTTGAGCGTATTTCCAACAGTTTTCCCGGTGTTGAAAAATCCTATGCCATACAAGCGGGAAGAGAAATACGGATTATTGTAAGCAGCGAGAAAATAAACGACGACCAGACATTTTTATTGTCAAGGGATATTGCAAAGAAGATAGAAACGGACCTTTCTTACCCCGGACAGATTAAAATAGTGGTTATCAGAGAAACAAGGGCAGTTGAGTATGCAAAATGAGATAAGAGTTCTTTTCCTCGGTGATGTCATAGGCAAACCGGGTAGAAGGGCTGTTGAGACATTCATAAAAACCGTCAATGTAGATTTTAAGATTATAAATGGTGAAAATTTAGCAGGCGGTATCGGAATTACCCCGAGAGTTGCCTTGGAAATGCTTTCCTGTGGAATTGATTTAATAACTACCGGAAATCATGTGTGGAAAAAGAAAGAAACCGCCTCTTTCCTGATGGAAGAGCAGCGCATAATCAGGCCCCTTAATTATCCGGAAGGGACCCCGGGTTTTGGCTATAAGATCATTAAAAAAAATGATAAAGAATTATGCGTAGCCAACGTTGAGGGAAGAGTTTTTATGAATACTCTTGACTGTCCTTTTCGTGCAATGAAAGATCTTGCTGAACGTTTTGGCAATGATATCCCGATAATTGTTGATTTTCATGCTGAAGCTACATCGGAAAAGGTTGCTTTGGGCTGGTATCTTGACGGGAAAGTTTCGGCAGTCATGGGAACTCATACTCATGTTCAGACAGCAGATGAGAGAATTCTACCGAACGGTACCGGGTATATTACCGATGTCGGGATGACCGGCCCTGCTGATTCGGTAATCGGCATGGATAAGACTGCTGTTTTAAAAAGATTTACAACTATGATGCCGCATAAGTACGAAGTAGGCAAAGACAACATTGAAGTTCAGGGTGTTATTCTGACGATAGACAACATAACCCGAAAGTGTTTGAGCATAGAGAGAATAAAGGAAAAAATCAGTTAAAGAAAATTTACAGTTAGTTCTTCACGGAGAGCAATGCTAAATGGGGTGTTTTTAAAACCCTAAGATGTTAAATGCTGACAGTGAATTCAGGCGGGTATATATGGATATAGAACATGAGATTGAGATAATAAAACGTGGCGCTGTTGATCTTATCAGCGAAAATGAGCTGAGAAACAAACTTAAAAAAGCAAAATCTGAAAACAGGCCTCTAAGGATAAAACTCGGACTTGATCCAACAGCCCCTGATTTACATCTTGGTCACACAGTTGTTCTCCAGAAATTAAAACAATTTCAGGAACTTGGGCATACGGCAATTTTTCTTATCGGCGATTTCACCGGCATGATCGGAGATCCTACCGGAAGAATTGAAGCAAGGCCTCCATTGACTAAAGAAGAACTTCTTAAAAATGCCGAGACTTATAAAGAACAGGTCTTTAAAATACTTGATCCGAATAAAACAGAGATCAGGTTTAACAGCGAATGGATGGAGTCCATGACTGCTGCGGATATGATCAGGCTTTGCGCACAGTATACAATGGCTCGGATTATGGAGCGGGAGGATTTTAAGAACAGATATACAAATAATTTGCCTATAAGTATCCATGAATTTTTATATCCTTTGGTTCAGGGATATGATTCTGTTGCATTGAAGGCTGATGTGGAGCTTGGCGGACATGACCAGATTTTTAACCTTTTTGTTGGAAGGGATCTGCAGAAAGCCTATGGACAGGAGTCACAGGTGATTGTGACAGTCCCGCTGCTTGAGGGTACAGACGGCGTAAATAAAATGAGTAAAAGCTATGGGAACTATGTTGGAATAGATGAGACTCCTGATATTATATTTGGGAAACTTATGTCAATATCTGATGAATTGATGCTCAAGTATTATATACTTTTGAGCGATATAAGCGTGGATGAGTTCAGAATCTTAAATGAAGATGTTAAAAACGGAAAAATTCATCCGAGAGACGCAAAAGTAAACTTTGCAAAGGAAATGATAAAAAGATTTCATGGAAGTGCTGAGGCTGAAGCAGCCTATATGAATTTTGAAAAGATACATAAAGAAAAAGAAATACCCGATGATATTGAAGTGGTTAAATTGAAAAAAGAAAATGATTCCATATGGATACCGAAACTGCTTCTTGATATGGGTATGGTTACATCAACATCGGAAGGAAAACGCATGATCGGGCAGGGCGGTGTTGCTGTAACAGATGCTGGAAGTATGACAAAAATAACATCTGAATCAATACCTGTTGATAAAGCTGATGGAGAAATTTTTAAAGTTGGTAAGAGAAAATTCAAGAAAGTTGTTTTTGAAGAATAAGTAGTCTTGACTTGACAAAAGAGGGCATTTTATAGTTTACTTAATACCGCAATCCCCGGTAGCTCAATCGGCAGTAGCGTCTGGCTGTTAACCAGTAGGTTGCAGGTTCGAGTCCTGCCCGGGGAGCCAAAAAATACCTGCAAAGAATTTTGCCGGTTTAAAATATAAAGGATCTATGGAAGAAAACTCCATTAGATCCTTTTTTTATCTTTAAATACCTCTTATTATTCTGGCCGTTTCTTCAATAGTGGTTGCGCCATCAAAGAGTTTCTTCAATGCGTTTTCGCGGAGAGTAACCATGCCGTTCTTGATAGCCGCTTCTTGTATTTCGTTGGAAGCAGCTTTGTTTTTTGTCAGTTCACGTATTCTGTCGTTTATCTGCATAATTTCAAAAACAGCCGTTCTGCCGAAGTAGCCGGTTCCGCGGCACTCCAGACAACCTTCCCCTTTTTGTAAGATGACATTCTTTTTATTGTTCAAATTAAGACCTAATTCTTTATTCAAATCTTCTTCTTTCATTTCAAATGATTTTTTGCAATGCGGACATATTTTACGTACAAGACGTTGCGCAATGACGCCTATTAAAGTCGAAGCAATTAAAAAAGGCTGCCCGCCCATATCGATGAGGCGTGTAATTGCCGTAGGTGCATCATTGGTGTGCAGTGTGCTCAGGACAAGATGTCCGGTAAGCGCTGCCTGGATTGCGTTTTGAACTGTTTCTGTGTCGCGGATTTCGCCGACCATTATAATATCAGGATCCTGCCGCAGCATTGTCCGCAAAACCTTTCCGAAAGTCAGATCGATCTGGGGGTTGACGGCAACCTGATTAAACATCTCATGGACAAGCTCAATCGGGTCTTCAATAGTGCATATATTCACCTCTGTACTGCTGATTTGATTTAAAGCGGAATACAATGTCGTTGTTTTGCCGCTTCCGGTAGGCCCTGTCACGAGAATTATTCCATAGGGATGATGTATAAAATCGTTGAATAACATTAAATCCTTTTGGGAGAAACCTAATGCTTCGATATCCTGAAGGAGAATATCCGGGTCGAATATTCTTAACACTACTTTTTCTCCAAAAGCCGTCGAAACGGTAGAAATACGAAGCTCTATCTCCTGCTCCTTATGGATAATTTTTATTCTGCCGTCCTGAGGGCGGCGTTTTTCAGCAATGTTCATGCTTGCCATTGTTTTAATGCGAGAAACAATGGCATTGTAAACTACTTTTTTCAGTACGTATACATTATGGAGAATCCCGTCAATTCTGAAACGAACAATGCTGATATCCCTTTTCGGCTCAAGATGAATGTCGCTTGCCCTCTGTTCGAATGCGTAGTAAAAAAGGTTGTTTACTGATTGAACAATAGGTTTGGATGCATGGTCCTGAGCGCCTGAAATATTCAGACCTTTGTGCAGGCGTTCTAAATTCCCCAGGTCTACAGCGCTTATTTTTCCATGAAGAATCATTTCCTGTTCGGCAGCGGATAATGAATCCATGAGGCCGTAAGTCATATTAAAAACATTATTCATATTCTGTTTTGTGCAAATAACTATTTCGATTTTTAATCCTGTCATTTTTGAAATATCGTCAAAGGGATAATGAAGAAAGGGGTTTGAAATAGCAAGAGTCATAGTATCATTGTGTTTTTTTATAGGAATTAATCCATAGGCTTTGGCAAACTTACCGGGTATCATTTCAGTAATTTCACGGGAATCGAGATGCAAGGGATCGATTTTAACAAACTGAATCCCCATATAGTCTGCCAATGTTTTTAAAAAAACATCTTCCGGCAGAATATGCATATCTAATATGGTATCCTCTATTGTTTTTTTGGAAGAAGCGCTGTTTTGCTCGATTTCAATAATCTGCTTCTCAGAGATAAGGTTTTTTTTCAATAAAATGCCGTACAAATCTTTTCTATTAATGTTTTTCAACATAGTATAAGTGCCTTTACATTTCAGAGTTTGCTGCATAACTGCAAATGTTTTGCAGTTATGCAGCAGGCAACGGACTTTTACAAATTCTTTAAAGGATAGCATAAAATAATTGTAAATGTAAGATTGTGTGCAATATCTTAAAAAGTTCCTTTCTGTTTGAAGGTAGACTCATTTTAAAAGTATATTTTGATATAGTTATCCTTCGAAACATTGAAACAGCGGAAGCGCTTGATAAGCGTGATTAATGTCATTGACAAGAAAATGTATTGAGACTATAAAGTATTAAGAAAGGTTAATAATAAATATGATAAGCATTCTTGTAATGGTTTTCGGTGCTTTTATAGGCAGTTTTCTAAATGTCTGCATTTACAGACTTCCAAGAAACAAGTCAATAATTCTGCCAAATCCATTCTGTCCTTCCTGTGAGAAAACGATAAAATTTTACGACAATATTCCGATAATAAGTTATCTGCTGTTAAAAGGCAAATGCAGGCAATGCGGCGCTCATATATCAATAAGATATCTCCTTGTGGAAATTGGAACTGCCTTTCTTTTTTATCTGCTTTATAAAAAATACGGCCTTTCCTTTGAGTTCTTTGTTCATATAATTTTTGTCTCCCTGCTTATTGCAATATCTTTCATAGATTTTGATTTTAAAATTATTCCCGATGTTTTAAGTATAGGGGGGCTGATTACCGGCCTTGTTCTGGGTTTTTTAAGAAAACCCCTTTTCTTTTATCAGGATGCGCTTTTTGGCATCTTGACAGGAGGAGGTATTCTTTTTGCCATTTCTCTTATTTACCGGTTTTTTGTAAAAAGAGACGCTATGGGCAGCGGTGATATAAAGCTCCTTGGAATGATAGGGGCTTTCTGCGGGACAAAGGGGGTAATTTTCAGCCTTATTTCCGGTTCATTTTTGGGAGCTTTGATTGGAATACCGTTAATGCTGATAAAAGGCAAAGACAGTAAATACGAAATCCCTTTCGGGCCTTTTCTCTCTCTCAGCGCGTTGATATTCCTCTTCTACGGGGAGAGGTTTATATATGGATTTCTCAATATTATTATGAGAAAATAAAATGAAACAAGCGGAAGAATACAGGGCATTATTTGTTTTGTCTATAAAGGACAGGTTGTATATGAATTTATCAGGGTTATATATAAAAGGTAATAAAAGGCGGTGATATTAAAATGAAAAAAATAGTCATATTCATTCTGTTTTTTTGTTACAGCCTTGTCAGTATTGCATATGCAGCTATGACTGATTATTGTATTATGCCTTCTTTCAATACAACGACAACAAAGCCGAACATATTGATTCTCATGGATTATTCCGGCAGCATGCAGTTTCCGGCTTATATAACCTGTGATTATGGCTGGGATATTTATGACGGACGTGTTGTCAACTGTCAGACTCCCGGTTCATCTGCAACTGACAATTACAGCACAGCAAAGAATTATTACGGATATTTTGATAACACAAAATACTACCAGTATTCATCAAGCAAGTTTCAGGTCAATACCGCCTGTACCAACACCGACAAGATCGGAAACAGCAATACCTGTATATCCGGCAATCTTTTAAACTGGATCACCTCTACAAGAATTGATGTTTCGAGAAAGGTATTGACCGGCGGCAGAACAAACACCGGCAGCTCGGATCTTTATCAAAGCGAAGGAGCAAGGGTAGTGTACACAGATACCGGTATAAACTGTAAATTTACTATTACCACTACAAGCACTTCAGGTTCCGGAGCTACCAAGGCAAGAACAATTGCGATTGCGAACCGAACCGGTTACACATGTCCTCTGGGCACCCTAAGCGCCAGCGATATTGATATACAGCCGGTGGACCCCAGCGTTGACACAGGGTTAATACAGAATTTTTATGACAAAGCCACCTTTGAATTTATGATGTTTAATTCTGATGATCGGGGCAAACTGCTTTCTGCTAAAGATTCAACGCAGAGTTCCATGATTTCCGCAATAACCAATGAACAGCCGTACAACGGCACCCCTACCGGTGAAGGGTTATGGGAGGGCTATGATTTCTTTAAACAGAGCAATGACCATAGTTATTATGCCAATACAAGTGATATCAACGCCGGCAGCGGTGTCAAAGATCCTTATTATGATGGTACCGGCTCCAGCAACAAGGCTATTCCCTGCAGGAAATGTTTTGTTCTGCTCATATCGGACGGCGCCTGGAACGGCAGTGTTGACCCGGTAATACCTGCAAAAACAATGCGTACAACAGATATGAGAACCCTTACCGGAACACAAAACGTTATTACATATGTGGTCTATGCTTTTGGAGACAAAGACCCTGACGTAAAACTTCAGGGACGGCAGGCTATGATAACGACTGCCATTTTCGGAGGTTTTGAAGACAGTAATTCAGATTCATGGCCTTATCCTTTTACGGCTTATCCTTCCGATAGCAGTACGGTAACTTACCCCCGCACCCAATGCGATCCGGCAAATACTTGGAACTCCAGTTGTAAGGAATGGGATAAAAACAAAACCGGCCTGCCCTACAATTTTTTTGAGGCTGACGATGGCTACGCATTGGAAACAGCATTGCTGAATGCATTAAACGATATGCTGCGCCGCGCGTCATCAGGGACTGCGGCATCAGTACTTGCTTCAAGCGAGGGAAGCGGCGCGAATCTTTTGCAGGCGGTTTATTATCCGAAAAGGCTCTTTACCGACACTGAAATAGAGTGGACAGGAGAAATTCAGAATCTCTGGTATTATATTGACCCTTTCCTTCAGAGTTCGTCCATAAGGGAAGACACGAACGTTGCAGGCACAAGCGGCGCAAAGATACTCAATACGGTAGATGATTATGTAATTAAATTTTACTTTGACACTGCCGACAACAAAACAAAAGCTCAAAGGTATTCCACTGCCGCTGATGGTTCAACGGAAACTTATGTGGATACGGTAAACCTTGAGGATATAAAAAGCCTCTGGGAGGCCGGAACATTACTATTTCAAAGAAATCTTACGACTTCGCCAAGAACTATATATACCACTACAAATGGAAGCTCATTTCTAACGAATAATTTTTCAACTACAAACGAAACAACTTTAAGGTCTTATTTGCAGGCTGCAAATGCAACGGAAGGTTTGAAAATAATCAACTTTGTCCACGGAACCGATCAGACAGGATATCGAAACAGAACAGTGACTATAGGAACCACTACGGGGGCATGGAAACTGGGAGATATTGTTGATTCAACTCCACGCCTTCAATCTTCAATACCGACAAACACCTACCACCTGAAATCCCCTGACGGCTATTTGGACGCTACCTATCTCGAATATATTCAAGACAGTGCTTATCTGAACAGAGGGATGGTTTATGCCGGCGCAAACGACGGGATGCTCCATGCCTTTAAGCTGGGCAAACTGGAACAAACCTGGACCAGCCCCACGCAGGGCGCGCACGAAAAAGCCAGGCTGACAGGCAGTGATCTTGGAACGGAATCCTGGGCTTTTATACCCAAAAATTCTCTGCCGTACCTTAAATACACTGCTGATACAAGCTACTGCCATCTGTATTTTGTGGATATGCCTCCATTGGTTATTGATACAAGCGTTCCCACGGGGACGGGAACCGATACCACAACTGCCACAAAAACAAAAAGCAGTTGGAAGACAATTGTCATCGGAGGGATGGGTTTGGGAGGCGCAAATAAAATATCAACCGATTCCTGCACAATCAATACAACAAGCGGTACCTGTGTTAAAACTCCGACTACAGATCCGGCTGATTCAACAAAAGGTTTGGGATATTCTTCCTACTTTGCCCTTAATGTTACTGATCCGGCTTCTCCTTCTCTTTTATGGGAATTTTCAAATACTGACCTCGGTTTTTCCACTTCCGGTCCCGTGATTATTAGGATCGGTGATGCGGATAAAAACGGAAAGTGGTTTGCAGTTTTTGCTTCAGGCCCCACAGGCCCTATTTATGCAACAAAACAACAATTTATGGGCACTTCGAACCAAAACCTTAAACTATTTGTCCTTGATCTATATACCGGTTCTCTTCTCAGGACGATTGATACAAGCATTACGAATGCCTTTGGAGGTGCTCTGTTTAATGCGGCTATTGATACGGAAAAGGGAGATGTTCTGGCAACCGGCAGATACAGTGATAATGTATTCTACCTCGGTTATACGGAGAAAGATACGGCAACATCCACCTGGACAAAGGGCGGGGTTTTACGCGTCATTACAAAGGAAGACCCGGACCCAACCAACTGGGTTGTAAGCACCGTTGTTAACAATATTGGCCCTGTTACGAGCGCTGTTACAAAACTTCAGGATAGAAAGAACAGCAAATTATGGCTTTATTTCGGTTCAGGCAGATTTTTTTACAGGTATGATGATACTGTAGACGATAAAATGAATCAGAGAGTGCTTTATGGTGTAATGGAACCATGTTACAACACGGCTACCGGACCTTCAAACAGTATTCACAACACCTGTACAACCTCTTTAAGTTCAGGGGATTTTGACGATCAGACAACGTCTCCAAGCGCGACTCTTGTTTCCGGGGCTACCGGCTGGTATGTTAATCTTACTGCAGCAACAACAAGCGCCGGAGTTGTAACTACAACCGACTCAGACGCTGTTAACGCGGCGGAAAGGGTTATTACAGACCCTCTTGCTGTATTTTCCGGATATGTTTTCTTTACAACCTATGCACCTTCAACGGATATATGCTCCTTAGGCGGCAACACCTATATCTGGTGTACAGATTATAAAACAGGAGGGGCATGTGTAGGGCTGGGAGGTAAAGCGATTATGCAGGTTTCTACAGGAGCGATTCAGGAATTGTCTTTATCATCGGTTTTTTCAGAAAAAGAGAGCAGACGTACTGCTGCGATTTCCGGTATGCCTCCAAAGGGACAGGGATTGTCGGTTCTCATCGGACCGCGGCCTTTACGGAAAATATTGCATATAAGGGAAAAATGAAACAAAGGGGATTCTCTTTGATTGAAATGCTTGTGGTCATAGCCATAGCTGGTATTCTGGCAGGGCTCAGCATTGCGAATTTTACAGGATTAACAAGGAAATATAATGTAGATAATGAAGTAAGAGGAATATACTCTGATTTGGCAAATGTAAGGATTTTGGCAATGAACAAGAACAGAACACACTTTGTAAGTCTGGCTGCTACCGGTTACACGGCATACGATGATAACAGCCCGGCGCCGGATGGAGATGGGGTAATGACAGTGGGATCGGATTCCGTTGTGCTCACAAGTAATAAAGCCTTAAACCTTAGCACAGTGAAAGCCCAGGATTTTTATTCAATTGACTGGAACGGAACTAATCCCATAGCCTTCAATTCCAGGGGCATTTGCACAACGCCCGGTACAATTTGTGTATATTCAACGGTGCAGCCGCTTTATGACTGCATATCGATCTCGGCTACAAGGATAAGGCTGGGAAAACTATCAGCCCAGGGGAGTTGCAGTGCAACTAACTGTCAAATTAGATAATAAAGGTTTCACGCTTATCGAGGTTCTGGTTGCCAGTATTATTTTGACAACCAGTATGCTGGGTACGCTCCAGGCTATAACATTTTCAATGCAGCATAATCTTAACAACTACTCAAGAGATGAATCTGTGAGGATTGCCGAGGAAAGGATGAATGAGCTGAGAGATACTTCTTTTACAGCCCTTGCAACCGGCAATTCCGTTGTAACAAGAAAATATAAAAATGTTACAAGAACTTTTAATGTTAATTGGACCGTAACTTCTCTTTCAACAAACAGTGTTGCTGTTCAGGTTGCGGTTAGCTGGAGTATCCTGGGAAAGGTATATTCACACAGTATAACGTCAATAATAAGCAGAGGCACATGAAAGGCGCTCATTATGTTAAAGCATAGAGGTCAGGAAGGATTCAGTCTTATCGAACTGCTTATAGTTACCACGATCATTGCTCTTGTTATTATTGTAAGCTCGGATACATTTACCATCATGCTGAAACAATCAAGCCAGACGGCTAAGATTGTAAGCTCAGAAATAGATAGCATCATCGGTATTAATATATTGCGCTACGATGTAGAGCATGCCGGTTATGGATTGCCCTGGAAGTTTCGGACTACCCCTTCAACTACCAACTATGAAGCTGCTGCGGCAATTACTGCCAGCACATACAACGATGCGCCTCCCAATCTGCCACGCGCTTTCGTTACCGGCAATAATGCAGGATATAACAGTTCCGATTATCTTGTGATTAAATCTACTTTGGCCGGTACAAGCGATGCCAGCCAGAAATGGACTTATATTATTCAAGGCGGCACCCCAAAGGTTTGGGGTTCCACAAAGCTGGATCTTATCACAAATGACAGGGTTATCGTAATTAAACCGAGAGTTGACGAAAATTCTCAAAATGAATTGGTTATGGACGGCGCAACCTTTTTTACAGCATTCAATGCAGCCGCCTTTCCTTCTGCCTTTTCTCCAAGCCTTCCATCGGAGAGGTTCCTTATCTATGGCGTTGCTCCTGTTAGTGCCGGAGAAACAAACCTGCGTATGCCTTTTAACAGGGCAGATTATTATATCGCAAGGCCCTCGGCTAATATGCCTCCATCATGTGCTCCGAACACAGGGATTTTATATAAGGCCACCGTTAATCATGGCGATGGCCTGCTTACCGAAATGCCTCTTCTTGATTGCGTAGCCGATATGCAGGTTGTATTCGGTAGAGATACAAATAGCGATGGTGTCGTAGACAATGCAACCAATAACATGACTGCCCTGGCGCTTACAGCGGAACAGATTAGAGCGCAGATAAAGGAGGTAGCGATATACATATTGGCCCAGGAAGGGCAAGTAGATACATCCTACACACATTTAACCTCATCAGTTACTGTAGGAGATACCAACGCGAGTTCTCTCTATTTCGGATTAGGAAGTACTTTTAACCTGAGTTCTACAATTGGTACGGGCTGGCAGAATTACCGGTGGAAGGTGCATACATTAAAAATAAAGCCCAAACAATTATACTGATCATAAAGGATGGAAATGCGGAATTTATTGAATAAAAAAGGCGTGGCGCTTGTAATGGTATTGATGATAATTGTCATCTCCGCTGCTATGGTTTCGGTAGTTTTATTTTTTATTCAAAAGGGAACGGAAATTTCAGCAATTGAAAAAAAATATGCAACTGCCAAAGAAGCATCCCTTGGAGCAGTTGAAATATTCACGAAAGAAGTTATTCCTTTGGCAATCGTTACTGCAAGCACTACTCCAACCAATTCCTTAACGGCTGCCCTTGCAAATTTTACTACCATTACAAGCGCTACAGTTACAGCCGTTGCAACAAATGCATGCTTCAGCGACAAGCTATTAAAATCAACAGCAAACTGGGCAGGCGGATGCAGCAGCACTTCAGACCCGAAGACATTGCCGGATGTGAGGTTTACCCTCTCAGGCGCTTCACCTGCAATACCTTTTGATGTTTATACGAAAATAGTTGATACGGTAAAAGGCAATACAAATACCGGCGGTGTTGTCCTTGAAGGAGCAGGGACTGCGGAATCAGGAGGGGGCATGATAGCCATGCAGCATTTCCCTTACATGTATCGTATGGAATTGCAGGGAGAGAGGCAGCAAAACCCCAATGAAAGGTCAAATTTTGAAGTTCTCTATGCCTATTAAGCAGAACATCAGACGTAAGCCGATAGCAAAAAAACCATTTATAAACAAGAAGAGCATATATATACTTGTTTCTGTTCTGACTATTTTATTGATAATCGGATTTTTTATGTATAAAGGAAATAAGCAGCCCCTCAAATTTGCTGAAAAAGACAAAAATTCTATTAAGAATGTCTTGATAGGATATGAAACAGAAAAGAGTGAAAATCCCCTGCCAATCATTAAAAAAGCAAAATTACAGCTTGAATCAATTGATAACATCGATAAATTAAAAGTTATAATAGAAGGAAAAGATGAAGATAGAAGCGGTATTAAATACAATTATGAATGGTTTAAAAATAGTGAACCCTTTGGCGGAAATGTTGATAGCATCAGTGGATTTAAAAAAGGCGACAAAATAGATGTTAAGGTAACATCCTTCTTTGAAAAACAATTTGGTCAGCCGGTATTATTAAGCATTGAGATAGCGCGCGTCACGCCAAAAATCATTGAAAATAAAGAAATAAATTTTGATGGAAAGCTGCTGTCCTACCAGGTAAAAGCAGTTAACCCGGAGGGCGGCACTCTTAAATACTCTCTGATTGATCCTCCAAAGAGTATGACAATAAACAATGAGACCGGGATGATTAACTGGCCCGTTAAAGAAGAAGACTATGGCAAACGGGAAATAAAAGTCAGAATATCAAGTAGTGATGGAGCTGAAGTTGTTTATCCATTAAGTATTGACCTTAATAAAGTCGCTCAATAAAGAAAGCGGAAGGTCTTTTTATAAACGTCTTCTTAAAATCTTTTTATTAAATTGAAAAGCAAACATCTTCTTTTGATTATATTCAGCCTGTTGCAGGAGCCTTTATATCTGAGGCCGCCTCTTGCCCGGAACCGGTTTGACCTTCTTGTACGCAGCCAGCATCCTTTCCACTTAATTTATAATACTACTCTAACTTAGTATG
>Ga0351906_1162_pt1 | contig 16628 bp, 21 predicted proteins | sample BONcelHT113001E5_FD_206866 | JGI IMG/M metagenome (GOLD analysis project Ga0351906, IMG submission 206866) | Enriched cells from coal bed in the Powder River Basin, Montana, United States - BONCAT cells T11 rep1 HSBNCT.T11.300.1.E5 ... | reverse complement strand
TTAACTGAATAATATATTTCTCTTTCCCCGCTATTTTTATCAATTACTGAACCGAATTGAAGTTTTCTTGGGTCAATCTTCTTATCAAGTTTATGAGGGTCTTTGAAGATATAAGGTAGATTCTCAATTTCTATATTCAGGTCAGCCCTTACCTTATCATTTAAAAACACATATTCTGTTGTTGGAAGGCCAGATTGATTTATATTCAGTTTATGCTTAACTATTCGAATAAATTCAGGGTTGATTTCGTAGCCAACTGAATTACGGCCTAAGTTTAGGGCGGCAAATGAAACTGTACCGCTACCGAGGAATGGGTCTAAAACTGTTTCGCCTGCGAAAGCAAACATTTTTATCAGTCGAGTAGGTAACTCTTCTGGAAAAACTGCAATATGGCCGTCCTGCTTTGCACCGGCAAAATACCAGTGGCCTGAAAAATACATATTCCATTCTTCTTTTGTCATCACAGAAAGTTCTTTCTGTTCTTTGGTTGGTTTAGGTGGGATACCTTGTTTTTTGAAAAGCAGAATAAATTCATAGTCGAGCTTTAGAATTCCGTTTCGCGGGTAAGGGAAGCTGCCCATTATAGTAGCTCCGCCAGTCGTATTGCATGTGGTAACTTTCTGCCAGATTATGGCCCCCATATAGTCAAACCCTATAATTTCACAAAATTTAATTATTTCTGTTCTTATTGGGATTACCTTATATCGGCCATAATAAACCGAACGAGCGAATTGGTCTCCAATGTTGACGCAAAGACGGCACCCTGGATGTAATACCCTATGGCTTTCTTTCCAAACAAGATTCAGGTTGTTAATATAACTTTCATAACTTTCGTGAAAGCCGATTTGATTTTCTGTCCCGTAGTCTTTTAATTGCCAATATGGAGGTGATGTAATGACCAGATGAACTGATTTATCAGATAAAAGGTTCATTTGTCTGCTATCACCGGTTATTATTTTATGAATGGTTCTCAATGGATTCTCCATAGGTTATAGCATTATATTTTTTCTCATTATATTTTTCTTCTGAGTAACTCAGCCTAACCATACTAATACCGCATATAATGCTTAACGGCAAGTTACTCTATAACAAATCGTCCCAATGGGGCTTAAAACGCTAACATGTTATCGAATGATTTTATGGATATTAACAATGTTAGTAAAATTATTCAAACAATAATTGGCAAAATCAAAAAGCTTTTTTGTAATATCCTGAATTGACAACATTACAATCACAGCATGAATATTGATATTTCGAATTGGCATAAAGCATTATCCCTGTTAATATCAGCATCTTTGCGCGTTATTTCGGTTGTTTAGCTTTCTCTGCTTTACAGATATTTATTGAGGTCAGCAGCAATGCCAGCAATGAAAATCTCCGTCAATTTGTGGGGATCTCTTTCTGAATCTTTTGCAGTTAAAAGGAGCTCTCTTGTTTCCTTGTTTTGCTCTGCAATGATAACGCCACGTAGCGCCCATGGAGACAATCCCTCAACAAGCTCATCTGTTATTATCAGACCGCACCCGCCGCCGGGAGCAACCATTTGTCTGTATACTTTCCCGGTATCCGTATCCGAGTGCAGAGTTCCTTCCTGTCCGGCAAGACGGATACTGTTGCCGTGGATATGAAATCTGCAAGTAATAGAAAATTCCTGACCATTATCAATAACTATGTAAGCATTGGTTCCATCCGGAAGATCAGAGCTTTCGTTTATTGCAGTCGTTTTTATTCTTTTTATTCTTATTTCCATATCCGGTTCCCTCTATGATGTACAATTTAACTTTATTAATGCTATCAGAGGGTGGGGCGAAACACAAGAAGGAAAAATACCGGAAAAAGTGCCCGTAACAGATCAATGAAGGAAAAGGTTTTGCAGTCATGAATCGGGTTATAAGAGCTTTTCCGTTATTATTGTAAAACCGATGAATTTTCGGTTGCCCTTAATCCTTGACATCATTATCACCAATAAATATAATTTTGTATGCGTATATACGGTTATAAACATAAACGAGGAGTATCATGGAGCAGTTGATTCAGATGTACAAAGCCCTTTCAGAAGAAATGAGGCTCAGAATTATAATGCTTCTTACCCATGGTGAACTCTGTGTCTGTGATTTAATGGCAATTTTTGATGAAGGGCAGTCAAAAGTATCAAGACATCTCACATATCTTAAGCACTCGGGATTAGTCAAAAGTAAGCGTGTGGGCACATGGATGCACTATTCCATAAAATATCCTTTAGATATCTCAATTGACGCGCACCTTGCCTTTATGAAACAACAGTATACCGGATTACCTGTTTTTCTGGAAGATGAACAGAAATTGGAATACGTAAAGAAGCAGAAACTCTGCGATAATCCTTTGCCTGATCCTGCAACCTGTGATGATTAATAGAATAACTATATGAATTTCCGTAGGAGGATATAATAAATGGCAGAAGAAAAAATCAGTAAAAAACTCTCATTTCTTGACAGGTTTCTCACGTTATGGATTTTCCTGGCTATGTTCATAGGGGTAGGGTGGGGCTATCTTTCTCCCGGTGTAGTTGATTTCTGGAATCAGTTTCAATCCGGTACAACAAATATACCCATTGCCGTTGGTCTCATATTAATGATGTACCCGCCGCTTGCTAAGGTGAAATACGAAGAATTGGGAGAGGTATTCAAAAACTACAGAGTATTGATGCTCTCCCTCATACAGAACTGGGTGGTTGGGCCTATCCTTATGTTTGTCCTCGCTATTGTTTTTTTAAGAGGCTATCCTGAATACATGGTGGGGCTTATTATGATCGGTCTTGCCAGATGCATTGCCATGGTTATTGTCTGGAACGATCTGGCAAAAGGCGACACGGAGTATTGCGCCGGTCTTGTGGCCTTCAATTCCATCTTCCAGGTGATTTTCTTTTCCGTCTATGCATATATCTTTATTACAGTTCTGCCGCCCATGATCGGGCTCAAAGGTGTAGTTGTCAATATCACCATAGGCCAGATCGCGAAGAGTGTTTTTATTTATCTAGGCATTCCCTTTATTGCCGGGGTTATTACCCGTTTTATCCTCATTAAGATAAAGGACAAAAAATGGTATCACGAAAAATTCATACCGAAGATCAGCCCTATTACACTCATTGCTCTGCTTTTTACCATCCTTGTTATGTTTTCCCTTAAGGGTGAGTATATCGTAAAAATACCGCTTGACGTAGTGAGGATTGCCATACCTCTTCTGATCTATTTTATCATCATGTTTCTCCTCTCCTTTTATATGAGCGCAAAGGCAAAAGCCCATTACGGTCAGGCCGCAACGCTTTCTTTTACTGCCGCGTCGAACAATTTTGAGCTTGCCATCGCGGTGGCTGTTGCCGTATTCGGGATTAATTCCGGCGCTGCCTTTGCTGCTGTTATCGGGCCGCTGGTTGAAGTTCCGGTATTGATAAATCTTGTTCATATATCTCTTTGGTTTAAAAAGAAATATTTTCCCTATGCAGTTGAGACGCCCACGGGTGTTTGTTATGTGAGCTGTAACCCGAAAGGAGGAAAAAGCTGAGATATTGTGTGGGAAATGATAAATGACTGAAGTTTTGGCGGGGAGAGATGATGAAATCATTCAATATGGATATACAAAGCATAATGAAAATGATGGCATGATGGTGAGTAGAGGCAGGGGGTTATGAGGGGACATGGCAGACGATGAAAAAGCACAAGGAATTTATTGTTGCACCCCTACAATATCTGGTTTTCGCATGTTAATTTTCCCTGATGGCACCCAATCCGGCGTTTTAGGGCTGAACGAGATACTTTCGGATCTTTATGATGAAGGGAAAGAAGTGAATGTTAATACAGCAGAAGAGATCACGAAACGGCTCTCTGTAAAGAACTATATTGCGCCTTCTGCTCGCCAAAAATATTGTGATCTTCTCATGAAAGAATACAAAATATATGTTGACGGGCGGGCAAAAAGCAGCGAAAAGCGGTGCGCTTCATGTAAGCCCCTTCCTGACGCAAGCCGGAAAAGGCGCTTGCTGTTCAGATTGTTCAGGGGGAAATGATGCGGTTTACTTTGAACATGCAAAACTACTCCTCCTGTCAGGAGGAAAACAAGTAAGGAGGTATGATATGTCGAAGAATGAAAAAGAAGACAATCTCTTACTCCATGATGAGAAGGGATGAGTAGGAGGGTGCTGAATCCCCCCAAAACCAACAGTTAGTTGGCACATATTGAAATTTATCGATGACACAGAAGCTGGTGTGTTTGGTCTGGATGAAATCATGGCCGATCTTTGCGCTGAAAACAGAAAGGCGAATGATGAGACTGCAGAGGAGATTATGACAAGATTGGAAGATATGAAAAACTATATCCCCTCATCTGAGCGTGCCCGTAAGGATTATGCCTATGTATTGCTGAAGGAGTACCGGAAGTATGTTAAGGATCAAGCCGACAAGAACAGGTAATATGATGCCTGAGATGCTGTTCTGCTGCTGCGGCGGCCACCACTTTTTTGGCGGAGATTGACCGGTTAAATCCTTGGTGAGGGACAAACAATATCTGGTCAGAGAAATACGTTGGTTGCTCAAGATTTTTTTTGGAGGTTCATAATGTCGGCAGAAGTAAATGAAGTGATCTGCCCATGTGCCATGCCGGGAATTGAGGAATTTCGACAACTCGTTTTTTCCGATGGCGATAAGATCAGGATAAAAGGTCTGGACAAAGTTTTTGAAATTGCTTATTGGGAAGGAAAATTACCGGATAATACTCTTGCCAATGAACTGGTTAATCAACTATCGAAAGAAAATTACATCCCATCGAATGAACGTGTACGCTTGGAATACGCAACGGCAGTGCTGAGAGAATATAGAAAGTTCTTTAAGAAGAAAGAGGAGAGAAAGAGGGAGACCGGGAATATCGGTAAGGAGAAATAGGAGCTTCTGATAATAAACAGGTTCACAATGCAAGGAAGGAAGTCAAAATTAACTTTCTTAGCTTATGAATCTACATCGTTGTGTAGATCGTGTAAAACCCGCCGATTATCACAAGGATGCCGCAGACTTTTTTTACGATTATCGGTCCTTTGGACTGTTCGTTCCAGTTGAGGTATTGTTGAACAAGCTCTGTAAATGTGCCCGCTGCCACGATAATCGAACAGTGGCCGACAGCATAGGATAAAAGCAGGATTATGCCGTACCATATCTGCGTTCCGGCAAGCTGGAAGGTGATGCTCAGCATTGGGGCCATATAGGCAAAGGTGCAGGGGCCAAGGGCAACACCGAAAATCAGACCGAGTATAAAAGAAGCAAGTATACCTTTGCGCTTAAAACCTATATTACCCGGACCTGACCAGGGCATGGGAATAATGTCGAGAAGATGGAGGCCTACGAGAAAAAAGACCCCTGCCACAAAGTAATTACCATATCTGCCCACATCGCCCATCATACGACCTGCCATAGCGGTGAACAGGCCGATAATAGCGATGCTCACCATAAGTCCTGATGAAAAAAGTAAAGCAATAAAAAACGCCCGCTTTGTCGATATACGCCCCTGTTCATCGATAAATCCCACAATAAGAGGTATGCTCGATAAGTGGCAGGGACTTAAGACCAGACTGAGAATACCCCAGAGGAATGATGCTCCGATTGCAATTGCAGGCGTTCCGGAAACAGCATCGGTCAGAGCTGTAAAGAGTTTTTCAATCATGGCCACCGCTTCCTCTTACTTTTTCTTTTGTTCAGGGTTTTTAAGTTCTATACCGAATTTTCTAAATGATTGAAGTATCTGTTCTTTGGAGATAAATCCCATATGCCGACCAAGTTCTTTCCCCGAAGCATCATAGAAAATCTGCGTAGGAATGCCTCGAATTCCATATTTCTGCCCGGCATTCGGATTTTTCCATACATCTATAAACTCAACATCAAGGATGCCGGCATATTCCTTCTTCATTTCTTCCAATATCGGCGCCATGGCAATGCATGGGATACACTTATCAGCACCAACATCAACAAGACGGGGAAGTGGTTTTGGAGACAGGGCAGTATTTTTTGAAAAGGCAAGCGATACCGTCATAAGCACTGCCATTACTGTTATTATGCTGATTACGCGTCTTGTCCCCATATGCTTTCTCCTTTTGCTTGGGTGCCATTTATTTATGACCAGTGATTAAGCCCTTCTTATCTTTACCTTAGATAAGATCGTAATGCGGTATGGTTTGTCCTTGAAAAAACAGGGTAAAGCCCACGAGAGCGGCCGCTATAGATGCAATCACAAGTTTCCTGTTCATGGTTTTAAAGTTAATGCCGAAGAGAATGAATATACAGGCACTGAAGGCAAGACAGAAGGGGCAATATGTATTTTTTATAATCTGCCAACCGATCAGGAAAAACTCCACGCCGACTGCAGCGGAGATCAGAACGGTTCTGAAATGCACAGTCATTTGAGCCAGTGATCCCCGTAAAGAGAAGGTGCTTGCAAAAAGTACGATCATATAGATAATCCCTACCCACTTCAGGTCAATCCCCATAAGAGTCCCTTTCAGATACAGGCAGGAAGTTTCGCAATATTCGTAGATAAGCATAAGCGCAATCCCTGTCAGGGGTAGAATAATATTGAGAATCTTCGTAATAATGTGATTGCCTGCAATCTTCATATCTGCACACAGCATGTTCATGCAAAACCCTCCAGGTTATAGTCTCAATGGTTTTTCAGATTTCTTTGTTCATGTTAAGGTTTGTTCAGTTATTTCTTTGACCCATTTTTCAATACTTTCCTTTATGACGTCCCTTACTCTCCTCGTTTTTTCAAGTTTATCTTCATGGCTTCCGGTAAAGGATGAGGGGTCTTCAAAACTCCAGTGGATGGTTTGAGTGATGAGTCCGGGAAAAATTGGGCACATTTCGCTGCTTGCAGCATCGCAGACAGTGAAGACATATGAAAAGAGTTTCCCGTCTTTGTAAAAGTCAAAGACGCTCTTTGTCCTGTTGTTTGATATATCAATATTGACCTCTTTCATTACTTCTACAGCCAGAGGGTTTAATGTCCCCGTTTCAAGGCCTGCACTCTCAGCGATGAATCTGTCCCCGTGGAGGTGATTGAGGAATGCTTCTGCCATTTGACTTCTTGCTGAATTGTGAACGCAAACAAAAAGAACTTTTGTCTTTTCCATAAAACCTCCCATTCTTTCCGGGAATACTCCGGCTACTTATCTGGATACTGGATAACTGTCGGGTTGCCCTGAGCGTCTTTGGGCGGCACTTTGCATGATGTCGAACAGGAATATAGAAAAAGTCCTGTGAGCAATAAAAGGGAAAAAGTAAACAGTTTTTTCATTAAGAATCTCCTCATTATTAAAGTGGTTTTGCTATGGTTTTTTAGGTATCCCCTGTTTTAAATTTTCAAGGGCGTTGACAATATCAGGACCGCCGGTGTACTTCTCTGTTTTGCCGTCACGGTCTATGACGCAGGTTGGTGTTGACTGTATTTTGTCCTCTTTCAGGTAATTATTCAGGAAATTAAAAACAGGCTTTATATCGAAAGGTTTGGATTTAATCCCTTTATCCCTGAGATATTCCTCAAGTTTTATCTCTTCGGTTATCTTTTCAAGGGATGCCCCGATCAGAACTGACCGTGCGAGAAGAGCATGGTCGAAATCCTTTTTCTCATTCATAATGTAAAGAAAATGTCGGGCATATAACATGGAGGTTTTAGACAGAGGGGTATCGACAAAGGTTCCATTAATAATATTCTTTCTTACAAGCTCCGATATAATGGGTTCGACATTAGGTTCCATGGCCCTGCATGGCGAGCAGAAATAGTCTGTGTATAGCCTTACATTTATCTTTCCCATGCCGAAAGAAGGGACAAGGGTTTCTGCGGTAGATGCAGAAGCAGCGTAAACACTGAGAAAAAGGCTGAAAAAGACAATGATGGCGGTTGCATAAGGAATGGTATGTTTAGCTTTGGTTTTGCGGATATGTAAAAAAAGCAGACCCATGAGTTCACCTCCATAATATATGATAATATGAGCAATACGCATTCAATTCCACATGCTTTAAAATATTTTCTTCAGCGCTTCCTCTGTTTCTGCTTCAAGATTGTCGAAGTTATGTTTTTTCTCAATGCCGAGTTCAGTTATTACAACATAACGTGTCGGCGTAATTCCATGCTTTTCGAAGGCCTTTTTCCCGCATCCCACAGGGCATCCATCAATGAGAAGTGTATTAGCTGTTCGTGCGCTCTCTACGAAACCGGACAGGTCTGCGCCTACACCTGCAAGACAGTAAGCGCCGCCAATCCCCTTTTTATCAAGCTCAATCATGGCACTGTTCGAAATCTGTCCCACGTTTGAACCGCCCGAACAACCAAGAATGAGTGTTTTTACGTTCCCGCCACAGCAAACACCTTTCTCTTCTAACATTGCAATCTCCTCTTAAATAAATTAATTGGGCAACTTAAGTGATCAAGTAATTGAACAATGTTCTGCACGATATCCTGTTTTCCTATGTTTGAACCTTTGCGTAATTCGTGATCGGTTTTTTAACTCAAAACCAGAAGCACCCATAACTCAACATTGTTTTTTCACGCCGCGCGCTGCATGTTTTTACAGGAGCTTTTTTATCTCTTCCACCGACAATACTCTCCCGACACTTTTTACTTTGCCGTCTATTGCAATTGCTGGCGTTTGCATAACGCCATAACTCATAATTTCTTTAATGTCCGTTATCTTTATGACCTCGCATTCAGTCCCTTTACCCTTTGCTGCTTCTTCTGCGTTTTTTGCGAGTTTCATGCAGTTCTGACAGCCGGACCCTAAGATTTGAATTTTCATAAAAGCCTGCCTCCTTAAATGTATTCTTTACAGCTCGCTATAAAATAGCATTAAATAAGTAACCTACAATAATAATTGCTGCTGCAACGATGCCGACAAAAACAGCCAGAAGCTTTGGTTTGATTACATTGCGGAGGATAATGATCTCCGGTGCGGATATGGCAACAATTGACATCATGAAGGCAAGCGCCGTACCCATTGGCAGACCTTTTCCAACCAGAGCCTGAACTATGGGAATAGTTCCGGCAGCATTCGAATAAAGGGGAACACCTAAAAGCACTGCCACTATAACGGCAAAAGGGTTGCCCGGCCCCGCATATTTCAAAACAAAATCCATGGGAACATATCCATGGACTAAGGCCCCAAAGCCGATTCCTGCTACAACGAAAATCCATACCTTTTTCAGAATGTCTTTTGTGTAGCCCCAGGCATTCTCAATCCTTTCCTTCCATGTAGGAACAACCATCTCACATTCACCCATCTTGACCTGGTAGACGTAGTCTTCAACCTGATCTTCTAATTTCAATTTTCCAATAATAATACCGCCAAAGAAGGCGACTGCAATACCTGTAGCGGTATAGAGGAGGGCAATTTTCCACCCGAATAACCCCCAAAGCATAACCAGGGCCACTTCGTTTACTGTAGGCGAAGAGATGAGAAAGGAAAAGGTTACCCCAAGGGGCAGCCCTGATTCAATAAAGCCTATGAACATAGGCACTGCAGAACAGGAGCAGAAGGGTGTGACAATACCAAGCAATGCGGCGAGGAAATTCCCGGCATATTCCCGGCGATGGCCGAGCAGTTTTCTGGCGCGCTCAGGAGGGAAGAAGCTCCGGATGATTGCAACTACAAATATGATGGTAATAAGAAGCAGAAAAACTTTCGCAATGTCATAAAAAAAGAAATTAAGACAATCTCCTAATCTTGTCCCGGGTTGAATACCAATTAATCTGTAAACCAACACATCAGATAAATATTGCAACATACAAAGTATCCTCCTCAAAACCCCGCTTTTCGGGATGAAGTCTTTAGCTGTAAAAAACTGCTATCTCTTACACAGACAGACCTGCTGCCTCTTTACGGTGCTTTCGATAACTGCGGTTACACAGCCAAAAAAATCAGTTATGCACGGCACCTCAAGTTTATAGAACATATCCGACCCGTTTTTCCGTGAAGAGACAATTCCCGCTTCCTTCAATACGAGAAGGTGTTTGGACACGGTTGATTTATCGTTTTCGAAGAGATCGTTGATCTTTGAAAAGATTACCTCTCCTTCTTTTAATACATCAACAATCATCAACCGTACCGGATGTGACAGGGCCTTAATGATTTTGCTTCTTATCTCTGCTTCTTCAAAACTTATCAAGAATCACCTCTCGTTTGCCTGTTGGTAATTTAACCAACGGCAAGGGATATGTCAAGTTAAAACAACCTGGAGCTCCGGGAAACTGAAAAAAACCCATCAGCAATGATCTTTTTTTAGAAAGGAGGGAGGGAATAAATACCGTTTTTATTTTTCGAACATTTACAATGCTTTATATTCTTAATAAAGAAAGAAGCAAAATCCAACTCCTGGTGTTTGGCACTATGCTCGTTTCTTTTCCTTTTCCATCTTACGCTTTTCCTCATCCCTGATCTCACGTCGGAGCAATTTTCCTACCTTTGATTTCGGGAGCATATCCCGGAATTCTATATAGCCGGGAACTTTATAGGGGGCGAGCCTGTCCCTGCACCACTTTATGAGCTCCGAACTCCCTATGCCCTTGGCGTCTTCTTTTAAGACAACGATTGCCTTAATCCTCTCGCCTACTTTCGGGTCAGGGATACCGATAACGCAGGCGCCAATTACCGTAGGATGATCCTGCAGGGCAGCTTCAACCTCTGATGCCGAGACCCTGTAGGCTTTATACTTGATGATGTCGGCAGTTCTTTCGACGAATTCAAGCTCACCTTCTTCGTTCATCTTCACGAAATCACCCATCCGGTAAAAGGTTTCTCCATTAATGTTGACATAACAATAATCTGTCTCTTCCGGCTTATTCAAATACTGTTTTATCGTATAAGGAGAGGTGACAAGAAGCTCTCCCAGTTCTCCGGGAGGGAGCTTTTCAAGAGTTTCCCTGTCAGCGACAATAGATTTCCTTGTTTTCAAAGGCTTTCCTATCGTTGTGGCGGAGGGTTCTTTATTAAGAGGGCTATATGCAACATGACCTATTTCCGTAGAACCATATACCTGGTACAAAGATATGCTGTATTTCTCTTTCCAGGTTTTAAACACCTCTGCTGGCAGGACATCACCGCCGCAGTAACAGTATCGGAGCGAACTCAGGTTATACTGATCGATTCTGTCGTTTTCAAGCATCATCCGGTATAGGGCCGGAACGCCGAGCATCCATTTTATGTTGTATCTTTCGATTGCAGAAAGCACGGGGTCAACCTCGGGTAACGGCATTAGTATAACCGTATTCCCGAAATTGAATCCGAAGGCTATAGCAAAGCCTTTTGCCATGATGTGAAAGAGGGGGTTTACCATCAGCACGGCGTCATTGCCTTTATTGACATAATCTTTTATAACATCATCCATAATATCCCTGATATATGAAACTTCTCCGACATGGTTACCGGGCACACCTTTCGGAAAACCGGTTGTGCCGCCTGTATACATGATATAGGAAAGGTCATTTCTCGGGTCAATGTCGACCTGCGGGGGTATTGACCGGCTTTTATAAACAATATCCTTGAAAAAGTATACTTTATTACCCTTTTCAACCTTTCCGCTGGGAATTTTATCAAACATAAACCCTATAAACTGCTTCATGGGGGATACAAAATCCACAAGATTTGTAACAATCACCCGCTTAAGATTTGTTTTCTCCATTATCTCTTTCACATAGACAAAATTTGTATCGAGACATATGACTGTTTCAATACCCGCATCTCTTATCATGTATTCAATCTCAAAGGTTGTGTATATGGGAGATACCGGCACAACTACGGCGCCGATCTTATTAATGGCAAAATTTGCAATGATCCATTGCGGGCAATTGGAGATGTAGAGCATTACCCGGTCCTGTTTTTTTACTCCAAGATCGGCAAGCCCTGTTGCAAACTTATCGATAAGTGTCTCAAGATATCCATAAGTAAAATACTGCCCAAGATAAATGATGGCGGTTTTGGAAGAATGTTGTTTGCAGATTTTACTAAAACAGGTAAAAGTGTATTCCTCTTCAAATGATCCCATGGGCAAACCTCTCACATGCCAAAGTATGCAGATTTAACATCCGGGTTATCCATCAGTTCTTCTCCTGACCCGGAAAGGACGCTTGAACCGTTTTCAAGTATATATCCGTAATTTATGATAGGTATAACAGGCCGTGCATATTGCTCTGTCACAATTACGCTGATGCCTTTCGTATCGCGAATTTCCTTTATGCCGTTTATGACAATCTCCTGATAGGCCGGACTTAAGCCCAGAAGAGGTTCGTCAAGAAGCAAAACCTTCGGATTGGCCATAAGCGCCCTTCCGATGGCAAGCATTTGCTGTTCTCCGCCGCTTAAAAAACCACCCTGCCGATGCAGGTGGTCCTTTAATCTGGGAAAGAGGTTCAGGACATATTCGAGATTTTCTTTTCTTTCACTTGCATTGGAAAGATAGGAACCTATTTTCAGATTTTCCATAACCGAGCTTTCCGCAAATATACGCCTGCGCTCAGGGCACAAAACAATCCCGGCCTTTGCCCTCTGATGCGGCTTGAGCGTAGTCACGTCCTTTCCATTGAGAAAAATTCTCCCATATACGGATATCCGTTCTCCGCCGCGCATTTCCTCTTTATTTTTTATATCCAGGATAATACCGGATAAAGCATACATGAGCGTGCTCTTACCGGCGCTGTTGGAACCGAATATCCCTATAATCCTGTTCTCATCGCATTGAATACTTACATTGTTGAGCGCTATCATATTCTCATAAAAGACCATTAATTCAAAGGCTTCAAGCATTTCCTGAATTCCCCTTTATTTTTTCTGTTTCACTTTCCACTTTTCACCTTTCCACTCTTTTTTTATATCCCTTCGCTGCCGAGATAAGCCTCTTTTACCAGTTTATTTTCGATAACAAAATTAGGTTCACCCTCAACTAATTTTTCACCGAAATTCAATGCCATGACCCTGTTGGCAACCCGGAAAAGTTCCCTCAATCTATGCTCAACCATGATAAGGGTTATGCCCTCCATCTTCATCTTTTCGATCAGGGGAAGCATTCCGGCAATCTCACTCATACTCAAACCCGAAAAAACCTCATCGCAAAATATGATTTCAGGTCTCAATGCCATGCACCGCGCGAGTTCGAGGCGCTTCAAGTAGCCTGTAGGCAGTGCTGATGCGAGCTTATAGGGGACCCTCGAATCTCTTTCAAATCCGATTTCTTCAAGGATGTCAACAGCAACGGTATCCCTGTCGCCGTGTTTTCCGCCGCCCCGCCATCCGCCGGTCTTCCTCGCCCTTGGAGACCAAAGGGGTATGATAAGATTCTTGTATGCCGGGAGTGAATAGTATGGTCTCATTATCTGAAAAGTCCTTGCAATACCGACGTGAGCTATCTTATGAGGCTGCCATGCTGTAATTTCTTTTCCTTTAAAGTATACATGGCCTGATGCGGGCTTTATAAAACCGGTAATACAATTAATGAGAGTGGTCTTGCCGGACCCATTAGGACCGATGATACCGAATACGTCTCCCTGTTGAATATCAAAGCTCACATCAGAGAGTGCTTTAAGTCCCCCGAATGATTTTGAAACACCTTTAATAGACAGGACAGTTTCGGTGCTCATACCTTCACCCATCTTTCGAATTGATGATATTTCCTCTGGAGATAAATCATTATTCCCTCGCTCTTAAAAACAATAAAACCTGTCAGCACAGCACAGTAGATAACAATTCTGAAGGAACCAAAGGCCCGTAAAATCTCGCTGAGAGGGACCAGGATAAAACTTCCTATAAGAGCCCCCACCAATGTTCCTCCTCCGCCGATTACCACAGAGGCTATGGGTATGATGGAAAAATCGAGAGCAAAGAGAGAAAGACCTGCCCACATGTACAGATGCGCAACGTAGGCGCCGCTGAAACACCCGATAAATGATGCCACAAATACTGCAAGCAACTTCATGTGGGTAACATTTATTCCTGATGCCCTGACTGACTGGTCGTTGTCTTTTACGCCCCTTAATACAAGTCCTATATCCTGATTGACGAAGCGTCTCATCCCGAACAAAAAAACCAGCATCATGATGATAATTGCATATTGTTCAATATATGCATTAGGGAAACTATCCAGCCCTGTTATCCCGTTTGTTCCCCCCAGGATGTCCAATGCTTCTATGACACGGGTAAGGAGAAGCGGATACATCAGGGTAATTATTGCAAAATAGACCCCCCGTAAAGGCAGGCAGGGCAGAAGGAGCGCCGTGCACAGTGCGGAACCGGTAACTGTCGCAAGGGGAATAGAAAGATATATGGGCAAACCGAGGTGAACATTAAATATGGCCGACAGATACCCTCCCACACCGGTAAAAAGAGCCCCGCCAAGACAGACAAGCCCCACATAATTTGCAAGAAAGTCAAAAGATAAAGCAAGAAGGGCATAAACGCACATGATGTTTATAACCCTTTTCCAGTAAGGGGCAAGCTCAAGCAAGAAGGGAAGGGCAATAATTCCTACAATCAGCAATAATCTCGGACCCAGCAGATACAGGATTTCACGGTAGGATGAGATCGCGTATATTCCTTCCGTTCGTACCTTAAGTCCTCTGTCAATCCTTTCTTTCCTCATCATATTCTTGTCCATAGGCTTATACCCTCTCCTCCAGTTCCTTCTGTTTTCCGAAAATCCCTGAAGGCTTGATCAGCAATGTAACAATGATGGCAAGAAGCGCTACAACCATCTGGTAATGCGATGAAAGAAAGGCTTCTGTAAGTATCTGGGCAAAGCCGATGATAAATGAGGCAACGACAGTTCCACCCCAGCTTCCCAGCCCGCCGATAACACAGACTGCTATTGCAAAGATAAGAACATTGTATCCTGCTTCCACAATAATGCTTCCCAGGGGAAGAAGGAGTATTGCCGCAAAACCGGCAAGCCCCGAACCGATTGCAAGGGAGATTATGGCTGTCATATCAGAGTCTATACCGAGCATCATAGCCGCCCTTTCATCCTGTGCTATTCCCCTCAACGCAAGGCCTATCTTGTTGAAATGTGTAAACAGGTAAAGCAGGGCAAATATAAGGATGCCTGCTCCGACAATGATGAGCCTTTGATAATCAATATTGGTACCGCAGATTTGTATAGATCCTGCAACAAAAGGGGGCAGCGTGAATGTCATCCCTCGTAGTCCTCCCCATCGCAATCCTTCCAGGATGGCAAGCCCTATTGCATATGTGGCAATGATCTCGGAAATTTCCATGCCTCTGATCCTGATGAGTATAAAACGATAAATCAAAGCTCCAATGATGCTTGTCAGGCTAATTGCCAGAATAATGGCAAGAGGATATGGGAAGGCGATGAATTTATTGAGAAAAAGCCATGTTATATACCCTGCCATTATATACAGGGCGCCGTGGGCGAAATTAGGCACCCTGCTTATACTGTAAACCAGGGCAAATCCCAAAGACAGAAGAGACAGGGTAATGCTGTTTATAATGCCGTAAATGAGTATTTCCACAAAACCTCCTGCTATTACCGGGGGCCTACTTCATCCAGGGCGGTAATAAAACCTTACCCTCAACATATTTCGGAGGGAATATCTGGACTCTTTTACCTGCCTGCCATTGTATGATGCCCGTAACCGCACCTTCTTTGGCATCGAAGGAAGGTATTATCTGGTGTGATTTTTTATCAAAGCGCATCCTTCCGTATACACCCATAATATCTGAGCCTTCCAACCCTTTTATAACAGCTTCAGAGTCTACGCTGTTTACTTTCTCAATTGCATCTTTAAGCTGGTACACTGCCATATAACTCGACGATGTCCCGTATCCTTCAGGTTCGATACCCCATTTCTTCTGATAGGCATCAACAAATTTCATTGTCCAGGGTGTGATTTTTGCCGGGGCATTTCCACCGTTGACGAGATTTACGATAAGATACTCACCCTTTCCGCCGGTTGCCTTCCAGAATCCCGGCTGCTCCGCTGCATTCACAAAACCTATAGGGAGGCACTTCAGCTTCATATCGCTCCACTGCTTCAGCAGTACAGCGCTTTCAGGCATATCCATCCAGAGGAAAAGTATCTGCGCGCCTTTTTTGCCTGCATCTGACAGCCCGACAGAATAGTCATTGGTCCCTGTCGGGTATATTTTCATATCAATTACTGTCCAGCCTTTTTCGGCCAGCGCCTTCTTCATAAATTCACCGCCTGCTCTTGCATGGGCTACATCCTGAACCATGATATAGGCTTTATTGAAATTATGCCCCTTTTTGATGTCTTCGAGTAATGTTATGAATTCCTTCATCATAACGGGCACATGGCTTGAATTTCTGAAACAGTATTTATACTTGCCGTAGTTTTCCTCAACTCTTTTTGTGTAAGCAGGTGTAAGTACCCCCGTTGTAAGGATGCTTACTTTTTTATGCCTGTTGAGCAAATCCATTGCGGCAAGAGCAGCCTCGGAACGGACAGGGCCTCCGATTATAAAATCCGCTTTTTTCTCAAGTATAAGTTTTTCAAGGGCAAGAAGAGCCTCACTCACCGGAACACCAGGCTCAAGGTCTCTCGTGTCTATCACTTCAACTTGAAAGGGCCTTTTCTTTCCTCCAACAGCTACA
>Ga0351906_1138_pt2 | contig 17474 bp, 20 predicted proteins | sample BONcelHT113001E5_FD_206866 | JGI IMG/M metagenome (GOLD analysis project Ga0351906, IMG submission 206866) | Enriched cells from coal bed in the Powder River Basin, Montana, United States - BONCAT cells T11 rep1 HSBNCT.T11.300.1.E5 ... | reverse complement strand
ACCGTATCTCTCGCGAAACAGGCAAGAGCTTCGTCGAGGCTCTGAACGAAGTGCCGGCCGAGGCCGAGCGCTACGCGGAAGAAGTCCTGGCGCGTGGGCGTGAGGCCTACGACGCCGGTCGAGCCGCCGCCGCGGAGAAGCAGGCCGAGATCGAGAAGCGGCTCGGCGAGCGACTCTGAGGCTCCACGACCAGACCCTCCGGTCTTGATGAGTGTGACGACTCACACAGTCTCTCTGACCCTCCCGCACGGCGCGGATATTCTACCCCTCTTCAGCATGATCCTCGGGGGTATCGCTCTCCGCAGGAACCTATCCTTGGAGACTCTCGATGACCTGCAACTTGCCGTGGATAGCGTCCTGGTGGAGGAGAAGACGGGACGACGAGACATCTCCATGACGGTAGAACTGAGCGAGGAAGGGTTGGATATCCGCTTGAGTCCGCTCACCCAGCAGGACTTGCTGGATACCCTTGTTCAGGGCACCGTTCCGCCCGGTGCCGCCGACAGATGCCTGGACGTCTGCTTGATCCTCCGGTCACTCGTAGATGACTACACTGTGCACGACCTCGAGGATGGATCGTACGCGGTCGTGCTGCGAAAGCTGACCGGATAGCCGAATGACCGAAACCGGATCAGTGAACAACAGCGCCCGTACTGCAACGTTCGCGCCACCGCTCAGCGCCGTCGCCGAGAAGGAACTCCTGCGCCGCGTTCACCGCGAGGCCGACCTACCGGCACGAGACGAACTCATAACACGCTACCTGCCCTTGGTCAGAAGCCTCGCCCGACGCTTCGCCTCTCGTGGCCAGCCGGTCGAAGACCTGATCCAGGTAGGGTCCATCGGGCTCATCAAGGCCATCGACCGGTTCGATATCGACCGTGGCGTCGAACTCTCAACATACGCCACCCCCACGATCCTCGGAGAGATCAAGCGCTACTTCCGAGACAAAGGCTGGGCGGTCAAGGTTCCGCGGGCTCTGCAAGACTTGAATATCCGGCTCAACAAGGTCATCGAGCAATTGACCGTGGAGTTGAACCGCTCGCCCACGATCTCCGAGCTGGCCGTGGCCTGCGCGGTCACCGAGGAGGAGGTGCTCGAGGCCCTCGAGAGTGGACGCGCGTACAACTCCCTCTCTCTGTTCTCGAGCGGGGCGTCGGACGACGAAGATTCACTCGAACTCCTCGATTACCTGGGCCGAGAAGAGCCCGACTACGAACTGGTCGAGCAGCGCCGATACCTCGCCCCGGCCATGGGTCGGCTCGATGAGCGGGAGCGTCTCATCCTGCATCTCAGGTTCTTCGAAGGAATGACTCAGACCCAGATCGCTTCCCGGGTGGGAATCTCCCAGATGCACGTCTCTCGGCTCATCCGCAAGTCGATCGACATGCTCCGCCAGATCATGAAAGACCAAGGGGAAGAGTCTTCCCCCATCAGTTAGCACACGAACGGGGTCGGCAGGGCTCCGAGGTACCTGACCAGGAAGAGGTTGTGCGTGAAGACACGTGATCTTCGAAAGTTGTTCTTGGAATACTTCGTGGACAACGGCCACCTGCTGGTGCCCAGTGCTTCGCTGGTGCCCTATCGGGACCCGTCAGTGCTACTCACGACGGCCGGTATGCAGCAGTTCAAGCCGTATTTTCTCGGTATGGCCGAGTCTCCCTCGAGGCGCATGACGAGTGTTCAGAAGTGCTTCCGCACCACCGATATCGATCAAGTCGGCTTCACAGCCCGTCACTGCACCTTCTTCGAGATGCTCGGCAACTTCTCCGTGGGGGACTACTTCAAGGAAGGCGCCATCCGGTTCGGCTACGAGCTCTCGACCCAGGGGCTCGGTCTCGATCCGAACAGGATCTGGGTGTCGGTGTTCGAGGGTGACGCCCAGGTAGAGCCCGACGAAGAGGCTATGAGTCACTGGGAGCAGGTGGGCATCCCGCGCGAGCGTATGGTCGCCCTGCCGCGGAGCGAGAATTTTTGGGGTCCTCCCGGACCTACCGGACCCTGTGGGCCGTGCTCGGAGCTGTACTACGATCGCGGGGAGGATCAGGGGTGCGGCCACCCAGACTGCAAGCCGGGTTGCGACTGCGACCGGTTCCTGGAGTACTGGAACCTCGTGTTCATGCAGTACAACATGGACGAACAGGGCCGCCTCACCCCGCTGCCCTCCAAGAACATCGACACGGGCATGGGTCTCGAGCGCATCGCGGCGCTCATGCAGACCGTCGATTCGGTGTTCTTGACCGATTCTTTCTATCCGCTCATCGAATTGGGAGAGCAGGTCTCCGGACTGAAATATGGGGAGTCCGAACGGGCCGATGTTGCCCTCCGGGTGCTTGCGGACCACGCCCGATCCATGTCGTTCCTGATTGCCGACGGCGTCCTGCCCGGCAACGAGGGCAGGGGCTACGTGCTGCGCAGAGTCATCCGCCGGGCCGCTCGATTCAGCCGTGATGTGGAGATGAGGCCCCCATTCCTCGGGCGCTTTGCTGAACGTACCATCGATCTCCTGGCCGACGCCTACCCAGAATTGCATGAGCGCCGGGAGACCATCTTGCGCATCGTCAATTCCGAGGAAGAGCGCTTCAACCGCACGCTCGACCAAGGGCTCGTCCTCCTGCACGAGGAGATCAGACAGGCCCAGAGTCGCGGCACGACGGTCTTTCCCGGGAAGGCGGCTTTCGCGCTTCACGACACTTTCGGTTTCCCCGTGGAAGTCACCCGAGAGATCGTGGAGGAGAAGGGCCTCTCACTCGACTCAGAGGGTTTTGATACCGCCATGGAGGAGCAACGGGCACGAGCACGGGCCACCGGTAAGGAACACGATTCCCTGCAGGAGGCCGCGATCCGTTTGGCGCGTGAGTCCGAGCACCCCACCGAGTTCGTGGGATATGTGCAGGACGAGGTGTTCACCGTCATCGACAGGCTCGAAGAGACCGGTGACGGGTATCTCGTCCTCACTCTGCGGGAGAGCCCCTTCTATGCTGAAGGCGGCGGCCAGGCGGCGGACATCGGCTGGATCGAGACGGACACCGGCCGCGCCGAAGTGCGGGACGTTCAGCACCATGGCGCGGTCCAGGTGATCGTGGCACAAGGGGTGGAGGGCACCCTGGAAATCGGGGCGAGAGCCAAGGCCGTCATATCTTCGGCGCACCGCCACTCGGTGGCGGCTAATCACACCGGTACGCACCTTCTCCACTACGCTCTTCGCGCTACGCTCGGCAAGGATGTGACCCAGGCCGGATCGTCCGTGCGGGCCGACAAGTTCCGGTTCGATTTCGCCTACCACGAGCCCCTAGGGCCCGCCCGCCTGGCGGAGGTGGAGGAGATCGTGAACCGCAAGATCGTGGAGAATCATCCGGTGAGGGCCTTCACGACCAGCCTGGAACACGCCAGAGATCTTGGCGCGACTGCGTTGTTCGGGGAGAAATACGGCGATTTCGTGCGCGTGGTGGAGGTCGATGACTTCAGCAGGGAACTCTGCGGCGGAACCCACGTCTCAGCCACGAGCGAGATCGGCATCTTCAAGATCCTCTCGGAGGGCAGCGTGGGCGCCAACGTTCGCCGCATAGAAGCCGTGACCGGTCGAAGAGCCGTTGAGTATTACCGCTCTCAGGATTCCACCGTCTCTGCCGCAGCCCGAATGATAGCCGTCCAAGAAGAAGCGCTACTCCCCGCTGTGCAGAAGCTCCAAGACCAGGTGACCGGGCTGAGGGGGGAGATCGGCGGACTCCTGGCCGGAAAAGCCTCTGATCTGACAACGGCGGTGCTCGAGGGCGCGGTCGCAGCCGGCGGCGTGAAGGTCGCGGTCTCACAGGTCGAGGCCAGAGACAACGATCATCTTCTTGCGCTGCTCGACCAGGTGCGGGATCGGCTCGCGCCCGCCGCCGTCCTTCTTGTTAGCGTCTCGGCCGGCAGGGTGCTGGCTGTCGCCGCGGTCACCAAGGATGTCGACGGCGTGGACGCCGGCGACATCATCAAGGACCTGGCGGCGGAGATCGGTGGGGGAGGGGGCGGCAACGCCACTTTGGGTCGTGGCGGCGGTGGCGACCCCGCTCGGCTACCCGCGGGATTGGCGGCGGTGCGCTCACGCCTCCTCGCACGTCTGAGTCTGAGCACCTGATCTGTGCGATTCTTGGGCGTCGATGTGGGCCAAGCGCGCACCGGGTTGGCGCTCTCCGATCCGCTCGGTATCACGTGTCGCCCGCTGGACATCGTGCATGAGAAGGATCCTGAAGCCGTTGTCGTAGCCGTCTTAGCGGCGGCCAAGCGCGAGGGAGCCGATACCATAGTAGTCGGCCTGCCTCGTCCGCTCTCCGGAGGTTCGAATCAGCAGCTCGAGACGGTCGAGGCCTTCGTCGAGAAGCTCGCCGCCCACTCGCCTCGTCCGGTAACCACGTGGGACGAGCGTTTCACCTCGAAACTGGCCCGAGGTAGCAGACCCAAAGGGGTACCGATTGATTCGGTAGCGGCTTGTCACATGTTGCAGGGCTACCTGAATCGCCGCTCCAACGATCTTCACGAGGAGGAGTGATGGCGAGACCGTTGCGTCTCACCCGTCGCGGGCGCCGATTTGTCGTCGGCGCTGGGTTCTTCATCCTGGTCATCGCCGGGCTCGCCATCGTGTCTACATCCGACGTGTGGAGAGGCAGGGTAGAGGGCCGATCTCCGCCCCTAACCGCCGGTGAAGCCCGCACGGTGGCCATACCTCCCGGGCTCAGCGCGCAGGATGTCGCCAAGATCCTAGAAAGGGAGGGGATCATCGGATCCGCCACGGCTTTCATCGTCCAGGTGCGGCTCGCGGACGCCGCGGAGAGCATCAAACCCGGCACGTACGAGTTCACGACCGGCCAAGACAACGAATCCGTTATCACCGTCTTGGTCGAGGGTCCTCCCCGAAACACCTACAAGCTCACCATTCCCGAAGGGCTGTCCGTCGATCAAGTAGCCGAACGACTGCAGGGTGAAGAGCGCCTCGGCGGAGGCGACTACGAGGGTATGGCCGGCACACCGGAGCTGTTCACGCTTTCCAGCCTGGGCGGAAAAGCCCTCGACGTGGCGTCGTTGGAAGGATTACTCTTCCCGAGCACGTACTTTCTAGAAGAGGGAACGACCACAGAGGGACTCGTACAACTGCAGTTGGATACTTTCTTCAACAAGACCGGAGGGTTGCCTTGGGCCGCGGCCGACGCTCTTGGGGTCGCTCCGTATGAGGTTGTGATCATTGCGTCCATGATCGAGAAGGAGGCTCGTGTGCCCGAGGAACGGGCCACCGTCGCGGCGGTCATCTACAATCGGTTGAAGAAAGACATGCCTCTGGGGATCGATGCGACTACCCGCTTCGCGCTGAAGAAGTGGACGGAACCCCTCACCAAGAGTGACCTCGATGTCGATTCTGCGTACAACACGCGCAGAGTCAAGGGACTGCCGCCCGGCCCGATCGCCAATCCGGGCCTTGAGGCACTGCGAGCGGCCTTGGAGCCCGCAGCGGTGGATTTCCTGTACTACGTGCTCGAAGACGATGAGGGCCACCATTTCTTCACAGCCTCATACGAGGAGTTTCTCCGGGCCAAGGAGAATTCGCCCGCTCTGCAATGACGGCGCCAATCCCGTACGAAAGACTCGGAACTGCCGTCCTGCCCGCATGCTAGCGTAGCCTTTAGATGGCTGACGAAAGGACCATGCGCGTGAACGACGAGAGGGGCAAGGCCATTGGAGCGACCACGAGGCTCATCTGCCTGCTCGGCCACCCCGTCAGACATTCCAGCTCGCCGGCCATCCACAACGCTGCGTTTGCCGCTCAGGGGCTGGATCTCGCATACCTCGCCTTCGACGTGAACGCCGAGGATCTCCCCACAGCCATCGCCGGACTGCGCGCTTTAGGGGTGGCCGGCGCCAACGTCACTATTCCCCACAAGGAGCGGGTGCTTCCGCTCCTCGACGAAGTCGATCCCGCCGCCCGGCGCACTGGTGCGGTGAACACGATCGTGAACCGGGAAGGGTGTCTCGTCGGATACAATTCGGACATCCACGGTTTCCTGGCGGCGCTGGAGAGAGGCTGGGGGAAGGGGCCCACTGGCGCCCGCTGCCTCGTCGTAGGCGCTGGAGGAGCAGCACGGGCTGTCATCGCCGGCCTATCTTCCGAGCATGCGGCGGAGATATGGGTCTACAATCGGACCACGTCGCGAGCAAGAGATCTCTGCGCGGAGGCGGCCGCATGGTCTGATGTCCCGGTGCGCGCCCTGGGTGAGAGCGATCTGCTGTGTTTCGGACCGCAGGCCGATCTGATAGTCAACGCTACCTCGGTGGGTCTTGACGACGGGGTCAAGGGAACTCCGGTTCCTGTCGATATTCTTCGTGGTAGCCAAACCGTCATGGATATCGTGTGCTCAGCGGATCCTACTCCACTCTTGGTCGCAGCAAGCATGCGGGGAGCTGTCGCACTTGATGGATTTGAGATGCTGGTGCAACAGGCCGCCCGTTCGTACGAGATGTGGACTGGGAGAGCGGCGCCCGTGCAATTGATGAGATCGAGGGTTCGAAGTACCTGATGCAACTTCCGAGCGAAGAGATACCTCAACGGCGGCCGGGCAAGAAGCGCACCGGAGAGATTCTGGTTGAGATGGGGCTTATCACCCCACAGCAGCTCGAAGAAGCTCTGAATGAGCAGAAGAGTTCGCATCTTCGTATCGGAGAGATCCTGATTGCGCAAGGCTGGCTCACCGGGGTCGAGCTGACTGAGGCTTTGGCTCGACGTCTCGGCGTGAAGTACGTTGACCTCGGGGCCATGAAGATCGACGCCTCCGCCGCCAACCTGATCACCGAGAAAGATGCCCGGCGCTACGCGGCCGTCCCAATCTCCTACGTGAACGACCATACTCTGTTGGTCGCGATGGTCGATCCTGCGAATATCTTCGCCATAGACGATCTCCGCATCCTCACCGGCTACGACATCGAGCCCGCGATAGCCACCGAGGAGGACATCTTCGGCCAGATCTCGAAACTCCGCAGACTCGAAGAGAAGGTGGGACAGAATCTCGACGATCAGCTCGTGTCCGGGGAGCTGTCGGCCGACGACGTGCGTGACATCCGCGAGCAGATGGACGAAGCCCCCATCGTCAAACTCGTGAACAGCATAATGGCGCAGGCGGCAGACGACGGCGCATCCGATATCCACTTCGAGCCTCAGGCCAAAGAGATGCTCGTCCGTTTCCGCAACGACGGCGTGCTCCATGAGGTCATGTCGATTCCACGCAGGATGCAATCCGGCGTGCTGTCTCGTATCAAGATCATGGCCGACCTGGACATCGCCGAACGGAGGGTACCTCAGGACGGCCGCATCGGACTCATGGTCGGCGCCAAGCCGATCGACATGCGGGTCGCGTCGCTTCCCACCGTCTATGGAGAGAAGATCGTCCTCCGTCTGCTTGACCGCGCCAACGTCGTGCTGAGGCTGGAGGATCTCGGCTTCTCATCCAAGAGTCTGGCCCGCTACCAGAAGTCTTTCACCAAGCCCTACGGGGCCATCCTGGTCACCGGTCCCACCGGTTCGGGCAAGTCGACCACGCTGTACGCTACGCTCAACATCCTGAACACCCCGGAGAAGAACATCATCACGGTGGAAGATCCGGTCGAGTATCGCCTTGCCGGCATCAACCAGGTGCAGACGAACCTCAAGGCGGGCCTTACATTCGCCGCCGGTCTGAGGGCCATTCTCCGGTGCGATCCCGATATCGTGATGATCGGAGAGATCAGGGACAGAGAGACCGCGATGATCGCCGTGGAGTCGGCCTTGACCGGCCACCTGGTCCTCTCGACGCTGCACACGAACGACGCCCCGGGCGCCCTTTCTCGTCTCACCGAAATGGGCGTCGAACCCTTCCTAACAGCCTCGGCCGTGGACTGCGTTCTTGCTCAACGTCTGGCGCGGAAGCTCTGTGAAGCCTGTCGGGAGGAGTACCGGCCCACCCAGGAGATGCTACGACGCAACGATTTCCCACCCGAAGCCGTTGAAGATTGGGAGAATGTCAAGCTGTACAAAGCGGTCGGTTGCGCCCGCTGCAACAGTACCGGGTACAAAGGTCGTCTCGGGATCTACGAGGTTATGTTGGTGACCGAAGCGATCGAACGACTCACGGTCGAGCGCAAGAGTGCCGATGAGATTAGTAGAGTGGCTCAGGCGGAAGGTATGAAGAATCTACGCGAAGACGGGATAGAGAAGGTTCTGCAGGGCCGCACTACGATCGAAGAGATCGCCCGCGTCATCGTGTAATGGGGAGGATGCAGTGGATTTGGTCGAAATCCTGAAGGAAGTGCTGGATCGCGGGGCGTCCGATCTTCACATCTCGGTGGGCGTGCCTCCGATGCTCCGCCTGAGTGGCAAGCTCGAGCCGCTGGACTATCCGAGGATCACCCCGAACGATAGTCGTGAGCTCATCTACAGTGTCCTTACGCAAGACCAGCGTCAGCGTCTTGAGACGGATTGGGATCTGGATTTCTCCTACGCGGTACCCGGACGCGCCCGATTCCGAGTGAATGCCTACTTCCAACGCAACAGCTTGGGCGCCGCCTTCCGCCTCATCCCGATCGAGATCAAGACCGTCGAAGAGCTCGGCCTCCCCAAGGTGCTGCACGAGTTGGCGGCTAAGCCGCGGGGGTTCGTGCTCGTCACGGGGTCCACCGGCTCCGGTAAGTCAACCACGCTCGCCGCCATGGTCGATGAGATCAACCGTACGCGCAGCGAACACATAATGACTATCGAGGACCCTATCGAATTCCTGCACCGGCACCAGTCCTGCGTGGTCAACCAACGCGAAGTCGGCACCGACACCAAATCATTCAACAGAGCGCTCAAGTCCGTGCTCCGTCAGGATCCCGACATCATACTGGTGGGCGAGCTCCGAGATCTCGAGACCATCCAGACGGCGCTCACGGCCGCTGAGACCGGTCACCTCGTGTTTGCCACCCTTCACACCCAAGATGCACCGCAGACCATCGATCGCCTAATCGATGTCTTCCCGCCGCATCAACAGGAGCAGATACGCGTTCAGATCGCTTCTACCATCCAGGGCATCGTGTCACAGCAGCTGCTGCCCACCCGAGACGGACGTGGCCGCTGTGTGGCCTGTGAGGTGTTGATGCCCACACCGGCCGTGCGCAACCTCGTTCGAGAGGGAAAGACGCACCAGATCTACACAGTGATGCAGACCGGCACGAAATACGGGATGCAGACGATGGACGCTGCACTAGCCGACCTGGTTCGGCGTAACCTCATCACCAGGGAGACCGCGGAACGACAGTCTTCGAACCCCGAGGATCTGAGCCGACTGCTGATGACGGGAGTGGCGTAAATGTATCGAGAGATGATGTCCAGCCGAGAGCTTCACAAAGGGAGGCCGCGGTGAGCACGTATTCCTATTCCGCCAAGCCGTCCGGCGGCGCACCGACGAAGGGCAAGATCCAAGGGGATTCTAAGGCAGCCGTTGCCGCCGACTTGCGCCGTCGCGGCTTCACGGTGCTCAGCATCGAAGAGCAGAAGGGCCTCCCGGATCTCGCCGAGCTCATGGAAGGATTCACCAAGATCAAGCTTCGCGACAAGGTGATCTTCTCCCGCCAGTTCGCTACGATGATCAACGCCGGCCTCGCACTTCTACGCGCGCTGTACATCCTCGAGGCCCAAACGGAGAATCCTCGCTTCAGGAAGATACTCGCGGAAGTGAGGCAGGACGTCGAAGCCGGGATGCCTCTCTCGGATGCCATCGAGAGGCATCCTGTAGCCTTCGACCGTCTCTACGTGAGCATGGTTCGGGCCGGAGAAGTGGGTGGTGTGCTCGACTTGACTCTCGAACGGCTCGCCACACAATTGGAGAAGGACGACAGCCTCCGCCGCTCGGTCAAGTCGGCGATGACCTACCCGATCATGATCGGCGTGTTCGCCGTGCTCGTCCTCTTCGCACTGATCATCTTCGTTATCCCGATCTTCGGGGCCATGTACAACGACCTCGGAGGCCGGCTGCCGCTGCTCACGCGCATCATGGTCGCAGCAAGCGACTTCCTGCGCGCTTTCTGGTTCGTGGTCTTCCCGGCGCTGTTCCTGGCTATCTACGGCCTAAAGAGACTCAAGAACACCAAGACCGGCACTGAGACCTGGGACAAGGTGAAACTCCGCCTACCTATGAAGCTTGGGCCCATCGTCCAAAAGATCGCTGTGGCGCGTTTCAGTCGCACCCTGGCCACTCTGGTGAGTTCCGGTGTGCCCATTCTGCAGGCCATCGAGATCACCGGTCGCACCTCGGGCAATACGGTCATAGAGAATGCGATGGAAGGCGTGAAGGAGAACATCAAGAGCGGCGACTCCATCGCCCGACCGCTCGAGAAGATCTCTGTCTTCCCGCCCATGGTCACTCAGATGATCGCCATCGGCGAGGAGACCGGCGCCCTCGACACTATGCTCCACAAGATCGCCGACTTCTACGAGGATGAGGTGGATTCAGCGGTCAAGTCCCTGACCTCGATCCTCGAGCCCATCATGATGATCTTCATCGGCGGCATCGTGGGTTTGGTAGTTGTCTCCATGTACCTGCCGATCTTCAATCTGTTTCAGCTCGTACAGTGAAAGAGTCGGCGCACGATGTCCGCGGTGCAGATGACTACGGGCTCCCGGCCGGGCGCTCGGTCGCCGAAGGCGCCCGCAGGGGACTCAGATCGCTGCCCGGTGGCGGCGATCTAACGGGTGGAGGGGGGGGTCCCGCAGCTGCGGCCGACTCCACCCGATCGACCAACGAAGAACTGGTCGAGAGATACCAGGGGGGTGACGTTCGCTCACTCGACCTCCTCCTGGAGGCCAACGAGGGACTTCTCCATCATGCCCTCAAGCGTTTCTCCTGGGCGGCCGAACCCTACGAGGACCTCTTCCAGCTGGCCCGCCTAGGTCTCATGAAATCCGCCCAGCGCTTCGATCCCCATCGGGGATACGCATTTACCACATATGCAATCGCGATCGTCGACGGCGAGGTCAGGCACCATCTCCGGGATTCGCTTCTCGTTAGGCAGCCGCGCTGGGCGCATGCACTCTACACCCGGATTCAGGATGCGCAGTCCACGTTTTTCCAGGAACACCACCGTTCACCCTCCATCGCCGAACTGGCCGAGAAGGTGAACATCCAGACGGAGGGCGTCCTCGAGATCATTCGCGTATACGCCGGCTTGAGTCTGCATTCCCTGGACGAACCACTCAACGGATCTTCCGGCGACGCCGTCGACAAATCTCTCGTCAGGGCCATACGGTCGGAGAGCTTCTCGCTTCCCATAGAAGACCGCATCCTGCTGTACGACGCTCTCCGAGCTCTCTCCGATCTCCAGAAGAGGGTCATCTATCTCGTGTTCTTCGGCGATCTCACGCAACAGCAGGTTGCCGACGAGATGGGCCTGACCCAACGCACGGTATCTCGCGAACAGGTCAAGGCACTCGATCGCCTCAAGACCATCCTGCGCAAGAAGCTCTTCTAGGCGCAGGTGCTGCTTCCTCGCCCTCTCGCGCACGATTCTTTCTCCGCACGATAATGTATGTTATGTATAGTTGTTAGTATGTGAGCAGACTGAAAACGTCGTAGCCCTCGAGCTTCTTGCGCCCTTCCAAGAAGCCGAGTTCGATCACGAAGGCCAAACCAACCACGATCCCGCCCGAACGCTCGACCAGCTCCACTTTGGCTCTGGCGGTGCCCCCCGTAGCCAGCAGATCATCGTGAATGACGATTCTTTGCCCGGACCTGATGGCATCGGCGTGGATCTCCAGAGTGTCTACCCCGTACTCGAGTGCGTACTCGGCTGTGGTGACCTGCCACGGCAGCTTGCCCGGCTTCCTGGCCGGCACGAAACCGGCGCCTATCGAGTACGCTACGGCAGCCCCAAGGATGAACCCGCGCGCCTCAGCGCCGAGGATCACATCGGGTTTCTTGGAGGCGCTGAACTCCGCCAGCCGATCCACGGCGTACCGAAGAGCGTGCGGATCCTGAAGGAGCGGCATTATGTCCTTGAACAGGATGCCCTGCTTCGGAAAATCGGGCACGTCACGTATGAACGTCTTCAGATCCATCCATCTCCTTTAGCAGAGGAGGCCCCTTCAGGTGAGGCGGCTGAGCTCCTTGTAGAGGAGTAAGTCGAGAAGGCGCGCCATCAGCGATCCGAGATCGGCAAGGAGCCGCTCCCCCTCTTGGCGACGTTCGGGATGCGCGGAGCGGAGGGCCGGCGCCGCCACCTGGCCGAGCATGGAGGCCTCCCTCTCGGCCGCCGAGCGGAGCAGGCGAAGGTTCCGCGGCTCGACGCCGTGCTTCGCCAGGAGGTCGCAGATCCTCACCACCTCCAAGTCGGTATCGCTCAAGACTGGGTCTCCGGTCGGACCTCGCTGCTCGAACAAGTGGAAGTCTCCCAGAGAGCGCAGGAACTCTTCCGATACTCCGGTGATCTCAAGCGCCTCCTGCCACGTGTGTGTGCTCTCGTCCTTCGGAAGGCCCCTCGGAGCGTCGAACGGACCGGAGGGAGCCAGCACTCTCCCGATCACCGAGGCGGTTCCTCTGTCGATCCTCTGCTTGATGACCTCGAGCGGCAAGAACTCGTCGCGCTGCAGGGTCAGGACCGTTCGCAGCGCACGGATGCCGGTCGTACTAAACTTCCTGTACCCACCGACTGTGCGATCCGGCTTGAGCAGGCCTCTATCCTCGAGATATCTGACTTTGCTGATGCTCAGATCAGGGAATTCTTCCCGTAATGCGTCCACCACCTGTCCGATGGTGAGAAGATCGTCCTCCCCCCCATTCATGACTCGGAAGGCTCCAGGTAGGCGAACTTGAACTTGCCTATCTGCACCTCGTCGCCATCGATGAGGTGCTGGCGCTCCACTCGCCCTCGATTGACGTAGGTTCCATTGAGGCTGTTAAGATCCTCCACAGCGAACCCGGTGGCGTCGTGCACGATCCGGGCGTGATGTCGCGACACGGTCACGTCGTCCAAAAACAAATGGCTTTCGGGGTTGCGGCCGATCGTGAGGAGATCGTCCTCGAGTGGGATCTGCTCTCCCTCTCGTCCACCTCCCGCTCTGATCAGGAGAGTCGGTGCGCGTCCCGATGGCGACTCAGGCCTCGAGACCGCCCCGATCTCGTCAGTGGAGGTGGGCGCATATGTGACGGTGGTTTCAGAGAGGTCACGCAGGACAAGGCGACCACCGCATCGACTGCAGAAGTTGGCGTCCTCGAGGTTCTGCGTGCCGCACTTAGCGCAGGTAATCACTCCACCACCTCATCACCGCGGGCCGTCTGGCGACGATAGTCTTGGAACTCCGCTGCTATATGGTCCTCTATTTCACGAAGTGTTTCGGGGCTCTCAAGGATGCGAGCCCGATCTTCCTCGCTGGTGTTGCTCACGACGTAGGGATCGGCCATCAAGTCGTCGAACGCACGACCTTTGTGAAGTTCAGTGACGACGTAGCGCGTTACCCGCTCTTCGCGCGCATCCACCGAGAGATCGTGGAAGAGTTCCTGAACCCCGGCAACGATGCGGTCGATCCTATCGCCCATCGGAACCTCCGCTCAGATTTCGTCCTCAGCTAGCCCCCGTGAGCTGAGGATGGCACTCAGTCTTTCCACGTCCCCTTCTTCGAAGAGACTCCCCCCCGTGCTGTGCTTGTCGCGCAGCCGACGCACCATCTCAGCGCGCAAGAGGTCGAGCTTCGCATGAATGATACGCCGCGTCTTCGAGACCGCCCGCTCCTCTTCAGCAAGAGTATCGGCCATGCGCTTGATCTCGTCGTCCGTCTGGTTCTGGATGTCCAGGAGCAGTTCGAAAGAAGATGTGTCATGCTCTTCCATGGCTCAAGTATACTCCCAAGCTGAGAAACCATCAACTTCAACTAGAGGTATGGAGCGGCCCACTCCCCCCACAAGAAGGAAGAGCGGGCCGGATACGCCCGCTCTTCCGAAGACCTGGGCTCGTACTGCCGCTGGAGGCTACTCCTCCTGCTCGGCCAACATCTCCTCGTATTCATCTGCCGACATAAGGTCGTCGGCTTCGCTCGGGTCGCTGAGCTTGATCTTGATGAGCCACCCGTCTTCGTAGGGACTCTCGTTGATCAGCTCGGGAGCGTCCACAACCTCTTCGTTCGCCTCAATCACGGTGCCGCTCACGGGGGCGAATACGTCGGAAACGGCCTTGACCGACTCGATCTCGGCGTAGGAAGCACCTGCGGAGACCTCGGCACCGACCTCGGGGAGCTCGATGTAGACGATGTCACCAAGGGACTCCTGGGCGTAGTCGGTGACTCCGAGAGTCGCGACATCTCCTTCGATGCGCGCCCAGTCGTGCTCCTTGTGGTACTTCAGGTTCTTCGGGTTCACATGCGCTCCTTTCTCGCCAAGCGTGGCTGGCACCCATCATAACACAGGCTTCCCCGTCTTCCGGGGAGACTGGGAAGCCTCTTCACCCTACTCCAAACCGGCCTGCGTCGCCTCCAACAGGAGGCTCTCGAGAGTCCTCTCGATGGTCGTCGGGGCATCGAATCCGTCCGGTTCCACAGTCTCGAAACGGAAGCGACCCTCGTTGACATCGAGCATCGCGACTAGGGCCCGCACTCCTTCCCCTCCTCCCGGCATCTCGGCGTGGACCACCCGTCCCTGAAGAAGAGCGATCAAACCCGCTCCGTCGCCGTTCTTCTCTTCTCCGATCGTGAGCTTCCCCGTCTTCCGTCCGAGGACAAGGATCTGGAGCACCTCCTTGAGGCTGAAGTCACGGAGATCGCCTACAAAGCCCATGCGCTCCCCCGTACGTCCGAGTGCCGACCGGGTGGCATTGTACCAACGGTTCGCGCGCGTAGCAAAGGCTACGGGGCCTTGTTATACTTCTCGCCGTGCCTGAGGCCGTGCTCAAGCGGCTCCACCCGCGCCCAAGGAGGTGGTTGTGCCTCGTCGCAGGGGACTCGTGATCAGCAATCGCCAAATGCGGCTCGTGGACGACATCCTGGAGAAATTGCGTCAGGTGTCGGGTTCTCGGTTCATCGCACTCGTCTCAACCAGCGGGCAACCCATCACCACCTCCGCCGTCGAGGGGCACCCGGACACCTTGTCTCTGGCTTCGCTCGCGGCCGGTTCGTTTGCAGCCACCCAGCAGTTGGCCGAAGTGCTCCACGAACGGGAATTCACGCTCTTGTTCCACGAAGGGCGCGAGTCGAACCTTCACGTAGCCCAAGTGACGGACCAGGTGTTGCTGGTCATTACCTTCGGGCGTGAGACCCAGGTTGGTAAAGTGCGGCTGTACACCAACCGTGCGATCGAGGTGCTGAAGCCCGTTTTCGATCTCATCGACGAAGACGACCAGGCCTCCCTGATGATCGACGATGACTATTCCCTCCTCGCCGACGAGGCCATCGACGATCTGTTCGCGGATATGGAGTAACAGAGTGCCACTGATCAATTTCGCGGCCCGAGAGATCAACTACAAGATCGTGTACTACGGCTGCGGCCTCTGTGGCAAGACCACCAACATCCAGTATATTCATAAGAAGGTGAATCCCGACGCTCGGGGCAAACTCGTGAGCATCGCCACCGAAGAAGAGCGCACGCTCTACTTCGATTTTCTGCCCTTGTCTCTCGGCACCGTCAAGGGCATGAAGACCAGGTTCCACCTCTATACCGTGCCCGGGCAGTCCTACTACAACGCGTCCCGCCGACTGGTGCTCCAGGGGGTCGACGGCATGGTGTTCGTCGCAGACAGCCAGATCACCCGCCTCGACGAGAACGTCGAGAGCTACCTCAACCTCTGGGACAATCTGCTCGACCAGGGCGACGATCTCACCAAACTGGGATTCGTGATTCAACTGAACAAGCGGGATCTCACCGACATCTTCTCTGCCGACGACATGAGAGACCTCCTGAACCACACCGGCTCCCCCGTGCTCGAGGCCTGCGCCCTCAGCGGCATCGGAGTGTTCGAGACGCTGAAGACAGTCTGCAAGCAGGTCATCGCCAAGACCGGCCAGGGCTGACCCACCTCCGGCGCGAGCTCTCAGCCTCCCACGCGGATCACGTAGTCCTTCGGCCCGTATGCACTCGTGAAGGCGTCCTCGAACAGTATCCCGCTCGAACCTCTGACCACCCGCGTCACGTCCACCGACCGACCACTGACACCCGGCTCCATAGCCGAGGTCGTACCTCGCGGCAGCGCCGGGTCGCGTAGCTTGCGAGGACTATCCTTCGAGCTCGTCGGCTCGACCAGGTCGTAGAATGCGGACGTCTCGTAGGAGACCGCCCGGTCCCATAGAGGGGCGGCGAGAGACACCGTCACCGACTGCGAGGTAGTCGAGACTGAAAGCAGTAGCACGGTATCCGAGTCGTTGCGGAACTTGAGGTCCGTGGAACCATACGACACGGTGGCGTCGCGGCCCACCGGATAGTGATCGATGTAGAAGGAATGCGGCTTCCTCTCGACGACGGGCAGCCCCGCAAAGAAGACGGCGTTGAAGAGCGTCGTTGAAACCTGGCAGATCCCTCCCCCCACTCCCGGAGTCAAGACCCCGTCACGGATCACCGGCGCCTCGTCGAAGCCCGCGGCGCGTGTACGTGGCCCCACAGCGTTGTTGAAGGAAAAGGTCTCTCCCGGACGTATCACGTACCCATCCAGGATCTGAGCCACCTGCCGGATGTTGCTGACCCGAGCCGAACTCGCGGGACTGAAGTAGGTGGTGAAGGAAGCGATCTCCCTTCGTTCATGCAGTTGCTCCGCGTCGAGCGTCGTGAGGCGTGGGTGAACCGTCGTCGTCGGGACAGGCACGTACCTGCGCCCGTCCTCCAGCGCCACGCGGGTCAGGGAGGCAAGCAAGGCCGACCATTCGACCAGCGTGCCGTCGGCACTTGGGGTCACCTTGAAGCCTTTTCCGTCGCCGTCGGGGACGATCTCGGCATCCACCGGCGGGTTCTCCAGCGAATTTAGGCGGGCCCCAAGAAGTTCGCGGGCCGCGTCGGTGTCGAAGGTGATGGGCAGCCCGGCCGTGATACCGGATGGATTGGGCAACGCCATGGCCACCAACTCGACCGGGGCGATCTCGAACTGGGCGCCCTGGTATCCCAGGGTCACAGAGTTCGCCAAGGCCGTCCGCACGACCTCCAGGGACGCCTGAGCGTCTTCGGTGGGCACGGCCGGGGCGACTTCCCTCACGGGAGCGTCTACTTCAGTCTCGCCCTCGACGAGGGCCCGAACGAGCGACGCTCGAAGTCCATCTCGATCCAAGACCAAACCGACCTCCGCCGCCACGGCCTTGGGGCGCCCTCCATCGAGGATAAGCCGGGCGTCCTTGGCCAGGCGCTCCACCGACAAGGCCACGTCGTCCGTGGCCGACGCCAAGCGGACGTCGTCCGCCTCGAACTGGAGCGGGAAATGCCGGTCCACTCCGCGGCCGGTCAGGCGACCCCAGAGTGCTTCGAGGATCGACTCGGACG
>Ga0351906_1131_pt2 | contig 17571 bp, 13 predicted proteins | sample BONcelHT113001E5_FD_206866 | JGI IMG/M metagenome (GOLD analysis project Ga0351906, IMG submission 206866) | Enriched cells from coal bed in the Powder River Basin, Montana, United States - BONCAT cells T11 rep1 HSBNCT.T11.300.1.E5 ... | reverse complement strand
GTGGACACGACCAAACCGCTGGTCTATTACGAAACCTCGCGAGGCTGCCCCTTCAGCTGTGCATTCTGCCTCTCTTCACTGGAAAAGGGCGTCCGCTCTTTCTCCATGCAAAGGATTCACGCTGACCTCCTGTACCTCATCCAAAAGGAAGTCCAGGTGGTGAAACTGGTGGACCGGACGTTCAACTATGATGCCGTACGGGCGAATCAAATCTGGGACTTCATTCTCACGCATAACAGGTCGAGCACTTTTCATTTCGAGATTGCCGCAGATCTGCTGACAGAGGAAAACATCCGAACTCTGGCCAGGGTTCCGGCAGGAATGTTCCGATTCGAGATTGGGGTTCAGGCCACCGGCAAGGAAACCTTATCCCGGGTGAGCAGAAAAAGTGACCCGGATCTCCTCCTGGCCGCGGTTACGCGACTGACCGAAGAAACCGGGGTAACAGTCCATCTGGATCTGGTGGCGGGCCTGCCGGGTGAAAATTTCAGCGGATTCCTTGCCTCCCTCGGTCGACTCTTTCCCGTCAAGCCCCACCACATCCAGGTTGAGCCGCTGAAAGTCCTCAAGGGTTCACCGATGGTCGAAATCGCCATCAGGGAAGGCTATGCCTTTTCCGGCACGCCGCCCTACACTATTCTGCGAACTTCCGCCCTTTCCTTCGACGAAATAGGGCATATCGAGGAAATATCCCGCCTGCTGGATCTGTTCTTCAACAGCAGACGCTTCACCCGCTCTCTCGCGACAGTGGAAAACTATCTGGCCCTGGAAAGCTTTTTTGACCACATGGCGAGTTTCATAAAAAAAGAGCCCGGAACCGGGCAGGTGTCGCTCAAATATCTCTTTGATCTGATGTGGCGTTTCGGTGAAGAAATACTGCCCCCCCGCCACAATCAGTACCTTCCGCGACGCTCTTTGTTACGATTTCTGCCTGGGAGAATATCCCTCGGCAGGGCTACTGCCATCTTTTTTCACCGGGGAAGAGAAAGCGCTCAGATCCTCGCTGCCACGGCAAACCATCGACGCGATCCTCGCCTCGGTGGAAAAGCCTTCCGGAAGCAGGGTTCGCACCTTCACCGCCCGCTTTCAAAGTGATTACAGAACCACACCCCCGTTAGAGGGCCCGGTCGAGCTGATCTTCGTCTACCTATCTTCTTCCGGACGAGGGCTGCGGGTGGAGGTTTTTCCACTCAACCAACCGCAGCCGCTGCCCGAAGGTGACTCTTCTACCGTGATTCAGCAGCAGCCACAATCCCCGTACCAGCCCGACAAGCTGGGCCTGAAAACGGAATCGATCACGTGAATGACACCATTGGAACATTCAATGTCAGTCCTGGTCACGTTTCCGTTGTCCACAACCACCACCCCATGTTTCACCCTGATGGCCAGAGTTTTACCGTTCACGGTGGGAGAACAATCTATTTCCCGGAGGTTTTCTTCGGACAGCTTACCCTCCACCAGGTGATACTGTAGTGTTTCTTTCAATAATTTGCTGTCGGCCATGATCTCTTCGAGACTCAGTTTCTGGAAACCATCGTTATCCGCGGCAAATAAGGTAAAAGGCCCTGCTTCCTTCAGGGTCTCCTCCAGACCCGCACTTTTCAAGGCATCAACAAGGGTTCGGAACGAATCATCCGCCTGTAGGGTTTCAAAGATATCTTTCATTGCTTCCTCCTCTAACGACACACTCCCTGCCATGTCATAATCCAACCTGATTCCGAACTTTCTTGACTATAATTATAGCCTGACACTCTGACATTATCAATCATATCTACAGTAATTCAGTCAGGCTTTTCCAAGGCAACCTTGACCCTTTCGGAAAAAGTTCCGATAGCAGCATTTATAAATAATATTTAACCTTCTACCACTTGTGTGCTATACAATAGTATTTCTTTGCAATATTTTGAGACACTATTATATTTCCTCGAAATACAGCAACCTGCGTTTACCTGAAACTTAAGAGCTTGTCCGTAAATAATAGTACCAGTGATCGCGCCCGGATTTATGCAGGATTTGGCTGGTCTGATTGAGCAAAACCGCAGGCTTAGCAAGGCTACGTCGAGGATTTTGTGATTGAGGACCGGTCAAAGACGGCGTGAAGACGAGATGCGAGCCTGGAATGTTTATTTACGGACAAGCTCTAAATCAAATCGAGTCGTTCGAAAGGATACCCACCATGCTATTACCAGTAATTGAATCAAAAGACATGAGGCTGGGAGAGATCCTGGTAGCTTGCCAGTTGATATCGGAAGATGAACTGGCCAAGGCCTTAAAGGTCCAGACGCAAACAGGTGAGCATCTCGGTTCGGTCTTGCTTGCACTGGGTTACCTTAAGGTGGAGGAACTTCAGGAACCGCTCGGCATGCAGTTGGGTTTTCCCACCGTAAATCTCTACAATATGGAAATCGATCACGCGGTGATAAATCTGCTTCCTTTCGAAAAGATGAAGCAGTACGAAGTACTGCCCATAGCGGCCAACAGCAAAAGCATCATCGTTGCCATGGTTCACCCGAACGATTTCAATGCCGTCAAGGAAATCGAGTTTATCATCGGCAGGAGTGTTCAGCGGGTCGTAATGCCTGCTATCCAGATAAACGCCGCGCTGAAAATCATTCACGATATGGGTGGGAAATTGTCTGCGCCTCTCAAGGGGATGGATATTGAAGCGAATGTCAGAAAGCAACATCATCTTTCCGAGCTAACCGAACTCAAACAGCTATTTACCATGCTTGTGGAGCAGAAAGCGTCGGATCTCCTCCTGTCAGCCGGGGCACCACCATGCCTCAAAAAAGATACTGATGTGGTCAGGATATCAAGCACCTTCCTGACCCCGAAGGATACCCTCTTTTATGCTCGGGAGCTTATGAGCGTGACACAAAGGGAGGAGTTCGAGCGGATGAAAGAACTGGACTTTGCCCACACCTATCCGGATATCGGCAGATTCAGAATCAATATTTATCTGCAAAGAAGTTCCATTTCCATTGCCGTCCGCCACATCAAAGAAACAATTCCCAGCATAGCGGAACTCGGTTTACCCCCCTGGATCGAGGATTATGCCCTTAAAACCCAAGGGCTCATTCTCATCACCGGCCCGACGGGGCATGGAAAGACGACTACCCTTGCAGCCCTTCTGGATAGTATTAACCGGAAGAGGCATTGCAACATCATCACCATCGAAGATCCCATCGAGTACCTGCACAAGCATAAATGCAGTAACGTGAACCAGAGAGAGATCGGAATGGACACAGACTCTTTTCATGAGGGATTGCGACACATATTCAGGCAGGCGCCGGATGTCATCGTGATCGGGGAAATGCGCGATCCGGAAAGCTTTTCCATCGCCATCCAGGCAGCTGAAACCGGTCACCTGGTGCTCAGCACCATGCACTCCAACACCTCCACCTCCGCCATAGAGAGAATCATCGACGTTTTCCCGCCGCAACAGCAACAGCAGATTCGAGTCCAATTGGCGGAAAGCTTCGTCATGATTCTGAATCAGCGGCTCGTGCCGAAGAAAAACCAAACCGGCACCGTACTTGCGCTTGAGAAACTCATTGGCAGTGTCCGCTCCAGAAATCTGATTCGCGAAGGGAAAACCCACCAGATACGAAGCATGCTTCAGCAGTCTGCGGAAGAGTATGAATCGATTGACATCGCCCTGGCACGACTCGTCAAAGAAAACAAGATCACGCTGGAGACAGGGCTCAAATATTGCGAAAATGTCGTTTATTTCAAGCAGTGTGCTGGTACGGGTAAATAGGGGCGGGAAACTATCTAATGCAGATCCTGCGTATTTCGTGTATATCGGTCAAGTGCTGGAATACCTTCAGAATACCATCCTGTTTCAAGGTGGTCATACCGTCTGAAATGGCTCCTAGTCGGATCTCCTCAGCCTCGGGCTTTTTCTTGATAAGTCTTTTCATCTCATCATTGCATTCCAGCAATTCATGAATACCGAGACGGCCACGATACCCGGTGTTGCTGCACTTCTCGCAGCCAACCGGCTCAGCAATGGTCAGTTCGTCCACCACAAGGCCGCTGGCAGGAAACTGCTCCATTCCATACTCGGCAAGTATCTCCTCAAGCTCGGCTGCTTCAGGCCGATAGACCCTTTTACAGTTTTTGCAAAGCCTCCGTGCAAGCCTTTGGGCCAGAACGCAGAGAAGGGAATCGGAAAAAGCGAACGGGTCTATACCCATGTCCAGAAGGCGGGTTAACGTTTCGGGAGCGGAATTGGTGTGGAGGGTGGAAAAGACCAGGTGACCGGTCAGGGACGCTTCAATGGCTATAGAGGCGGTTTCTTCGTCACGCATCTCGCCAACCATGATGATATCGGGATCAAGACGCAGGAACGAACGGAGGGCAGCGGCAAAGGTAAGTCCGATGCGAGGATTCACCTGCACCTGACGTAACCCTTTTTGAGTAATTTCAACCGGATCCTCGGCTGTCCATATCTTGGTTTCCGGTTTATTTATCTTGGCAATCGCCGAATGAAGAGTGGTCGTTTTTCCTGCGCCGGTAGGCCCCACCACAAGAATGAGACCATACGGTTTGGTGATCGCCTTCTCAAAAACCCGCATGTTCCGCTCGGTAAGACCGAGGTCTTCATACACAATCGGGTCACCGGTGTGAAGAATCCTGATAACGACATCTTCAAGTTGCCCGACCGTGGGCATGGTGGCAATTCTTAATTCAACGTCTATCGGCCCGAATTTCTTGAAATTTATCTTTCCGTCCTGTGGTTTTCTCCTCTCGGCAATATCCAGATCCGACATGATCTTGATGCGTGAAGGAATTGCGTATTTATATTTGTAGGGAATCCGCTGGTAGACCTTGCATCGCCCATCGATCCGCACCCTGACGACAATATCGTTTTTACCTGGGTACGGTTCGATATGGATGTCTGAAGCACGGCTCTGGTAGGCGTCATAGATTATTTTATTGACCAGCTTTACAATGACGCTGTCTCGTTCCGTTACCTTCCTGACCTCGTCGTCAATCTCCGGCTCATCGTAGAAATCGGTTTTGGTAAGAATCTCCGAAATACTGTCCGGGATATCGAGGTTCATTTCATCTTCAATGGAAAGGAAAGAGGTTTGCTGGAAATTGTAGAGTTGCTGCTGTACCGCCAGGATTTCAGACTCCGTGGCAATAACGGGAATAATCTTTAGTCGTGTTGCGGTTTCGAGCTCTTTCAGTTCAGTGAGTCTGATCGGGTGGGACATGGCAAGCGTAAGGGTGCTGCCGATTTTTGAGATAGGGACAATCTGCTGTTTCTGGGCATAATTGGCATTGATAAAACGGGCAAAACCAGGGTCGGCATGCGTGGTGGCAAGCGAAACAAAAGGCAAGTCATATTGGATGGAAATTGTTCGGGCAAGCTGCTCCTCTGTCAGAAAACGCAGCTTGAGAAGAGATTTCCCCAGCGAGATATTGTCCTTTTGGCTCGAGACACGGGCCTGTTGAAGTTTTTCCTCGGTTACCAAGCCCTCCGCAAGCAGGATATCCCCCAGTTTTTTTCGCTTGCCCGTCTGCTCAAGAATGTAATTCAGGTCAGACTCTCTGAGAAAACCGAGCCGGCACAAAAGCCTTCCGATGGTCTCACCGGAAAATGTCTTTTGCAACTCGAGAGCCTCAATAAGCTGCTGCTCGGTTATCAGATTGCTTTCAAGAAGGATTTCACCCAGTTTCTTTTGTACCATGCCACTATTCCTGTTTCGCAAAATCCCTTTTAATCACTTCGTTTCCATCCGGAAATTCCGGATGAAAACTATTTCACTATGACCTCGAATCCCTGGTATCGGGCAAGTTCTCTGACAAGGGGATCTACCGTGACATTCGTCAGAAAAATGCGTGATCCGTTCCGACCATTTCCGGCCACCACGAATCCGGAAAGCTGCACATTGAACTGAGTTTCGGCCACTTCCCAGAGAGGCTGCATTCCGTAAACAGCAGGAAACCCCAAGGAAGAAAGAACCTTCTCGGAAATTTCTCTAAAATCATCTTCCGGATTCAGAATTACAACCCGATAACCTTTTAGTTCAAGAAGTCTCAGTAAAGTATACTGAACCGGGTTTTCTTCAGAAAATGAAAAAACCAGTTTTTTGCCGTTACTCTGGCTGAAACGGTCAGCCCGCACAGACAGCGAAACACCGCTGAGAGCCCCATCATCCAGCAGCAGATCCCGGTTTTTCTCACAACGAACGGAAAGCGCTGAAAACAATTCGTCCACGATGGATTCCTGATTGCTCCCCTGCACACTATACAATACTTTGCGGCCATCCGACACCGGTGAAATTGCCGGAGATGTTTCAATCACCTGGAAGCCCTCTTTTTCAAGGAAAGAACTCAGCAGTTCAGGCATGCTCGTACGCTTCCCGGGAAGTGTTACCAGAGTAACATCATTCTTCAGCAAGCTATCCGAGGTTTTCTCTATCTTGAAATCCGATGTCACCGTCAGTTTCGGATCGGAGCCGAAATTTACTGAAAAGTTCTCTTCTACTGAATAGAACCGTGCTGCAGCGAGCAGAGAAGAAAAAAAACTTCTCCTATTATCCGGGTGTTCCGAGACTATTCTAATCCCGGGATCCTGCTCGCGAAGAATTGTTTTCACAAGAGGAGACAGGGTCATCCCGGTATCGATGACAATCTTGCCGCCATCCGCTGCCGGAAACACCGGATATCGCTCCGGATCAAGGGAAAGGGAGAAATTCCTCCCTTGAATATTCAGTGGCCCCGGAACCGGTCGACCGGACCCGAGAAGACGATCCCACACCTTTCTTGTCCAGCGGATGCCCTCGTCCCTTCCTGCCGACGTGCGAAACGGCTGTCTGAGTGTCCGGGGGGAAGCAGTTCTGACCCTTGAGATATCGCGAGACTTTCCATGCTGTTTCATCCCGAGTCCCGGAGACCGTCGCTGAACGCCTTTTTTACTGCGAAACGTCTGACGTGGCATGGACTGCGTTTTTTTTCGGGATACTGCGGAAGCTGGAACCCCGGACTGCGGCTCCGCTGTCTTTCGGCCCGCAGGTTTCTTGCTGCCAAGCGCCTTGGTGTCGAGTTCGAATTTGGGATCGAGAGCAAAGCAACTGCTACTTCCCAGTGTTATCAAACCGGCGAAAACACAAAACATAAGAAACAGTCCCCAGATGTGCAGCTTCACGCTACCTCCCGCAACAAATCACCAGCATTAAAGTGTACTTCCAGACATAACCGGCAACGGTCAAAATCAGAAGGCATCGGATTTTTCACATTGATACTTCTCAGGAAAACTCCAGTACAAAGGCCTTTAGGTGAGAAGCTTCTTGCTCCTGATAGGTAACAAGTTCAGCCCCCCCTGGGAGCACGAAACTTTTCACCAGAATACCGTTTTTCAATTCCACGACTCCGTTCGGCAAAGGCCCGCTGAATCCGCATTGTTTCAGCAGATCAACCAGAAAAGCTTCGGATATGCCGATTTGCTTCCGGGAAATACCCTGGAGAGCTTTGATCGTGCCCTTTTCCCTGAATAGCCGGAAGTCCACCTCGGGAGAGAGAAATCGTTCCCATCCGGGGTGCTGCGATGAATAGAGAGGGTCACGCCAGTCGCTTCGTAAAAAGGTCGGCAGCCCAGTGTCGTCAACCGTGATTGTTATCGCTGAAGGTGCGGGACGATCCGCAACCGAAGACTTTGAGGCAGGTGAAGGTGGACTGACCGACTGTTGCTCACCGAGGTCATGGTGCTTCCAAAGGTAGAAACCTGCTACCGCTACCGCCAACAGGAAAATTGCGGCCACGAGTTTTACCACTGAACGCCGCTTCTTTTGGGATACATCAGTTACCAGCGAAGGGTCATCATACAGATTCTGATAGGCGGGAAAGACTTCTTCCTCGATAATATCACTACCTGGAGAGGGAATTTCAACCGTCAAGCCGCCATTCTTCTCCGGAATCGATGTTCCCGAAAGAGTGCCACTCGGACCGGAGTCAGATTCATCCGCCACTTCCTGTCGCATGGGGGCCGCAGGTGAGATATCCTCGTCTGAACTGTGAGGTTCTGCAATATTTTTGCTATCGGCACGTGCTCTATTCTCTATTTCTTCATGGATTTCCCGCCACTCTGACGGAAAGCATCGGGAAAAGAATTCTGCAAAGTCTTGCCGCAGCTGCTGCTCGGAATCGCTGATGCGGATCCAGTCGTCACACCAGCTCGTCCCCGTCTTACCTTTTACATCGCTTTCACCCAGAAAGACGATGCGCGGTGATTCAGACCCAAGAAGAGATTTTATATGCCTCGACACCGTTTCTCCGGAAACAGTTCCAATCGTACTCTGAATAAATACCACGGATGGTCGGTTTTCGAAAACCTCCTTCAATCCGTTATCAAAGTCGGACGCACAGCGTATCTTCGTCTTGAAAAATGGCTGAAAGTGCTCAATGAGACTTCGAACCCTTTTATCACTGGAAATCACAAAAACATTAAGCATACAAACCTCTCATATTTTTGTATAATCACACGCATTTCCCTTCTATGTCAATGCTTTTTAATATTTCTCTTCGTGAGAAACTCCCTTCCACACGAGCCTCCAGCAACAGTTTTCAGGTGACCAAACAGACAAAATATCTCCACAGTGAAGCAGGCCAGTTAGATAATCGCACTGCGATACTGGCGTTGAAACGGTGCAGCAGGCTACTCTTCCGGCAGCGAAAGCACAGCACCGTATCAGGTGGGTTGCTGATCGCAATTCTTTAGAAGAGTACCGGCAAAAAGCGCCGATTCGAAACTCAAATCAATTTTGCTGTTCAGGAGCCATCGGACTCAGGAAAATCGAAACGAAAATTTGGCTGGGCTAGGAAAGATCCTCTCCGGAAAGTCGGAGGTAGCAGTCCGCCCGATACAGACTGGCATCGGGAACGAGGGAGGAATGCGGGTACACATGCAGGAATCGGCTAAACCCGTCAAGGGCCTCGCGATACTTGCCTTGGGCAAAAAGTGCAGCCGCCTGGTCAAAGAGTTGCCGCTCAGCAGAGGACACCGTACTGTCGCCGCCGTTATCCGGCGCGATTCCTTGCCGATCGCGAACGGCGGACCGCGCATTGGTCTTGACAGGGAGAATAGCAGGAGAGGTTGACAGTTTTTTCGAAGAGCGTTGCCCGGAAACAGGAACAAACAATTTCCGACCGGCATAAATTCGATTTGGATTGCGGATGTTGTTAAACAGGAGTATCTGAGGGAAATAACTGCCTTTCCCGGAAAATCGTCGCGATATGACCGAAAGGGTATCCCCCGGCCGAATCATTATCTTCTTCACCAGCACACCTTCTCCGGAAAGTGGGGCGTCAGTCGCCTCAACCACCTTCGGCAGGTACACAAGGAAGTCGGCAGCCGCAGCTGAAGAAGAGAAGAAGAGAACAAACAGACACAGCAGAAGGCAGGCACAGGGCCAAGACGCTGAAAGGAGTTCGGTTCCAGCGTGTTTCAACGCAACAGTTTCGGAAATTTTTCTCCTGGTGGGCATGTGCTTCCTCATCCGAAGGTACCGTACAAGCTGTACTCAGCAGAATTCCTCTGTTGGCAGAAAAAACTGCACAAAAATATTTCATAGTAGTGAGAAAACGAGAAGTGCCCCCACCCCTGAGCCGTTGCGGATCAGTAGGAATTGCCCGTCTGATCCTGGTATTTGACCCGGTTTTCTATTCGGAGGCTTGTTCCTGCCGCTACATCCGATTTCACCCGGTACGACAGAACAATGCTACGCCTCTCTCCCGGCCCCAGTTCTGCGAACCTCCAGACATGCTCACCCATCTGCCTTTCCGTAGTCACAGGTTCCGAAGCAACAATATCAAGACGCTCCGGCAGAAGACTCGTTACCTGGACATTTTTTGCCATGCTCGAACCGTTATTGACAGCACTGACGACGAGATGGGCAATCTCTCCCGGCTTGAGCCGTCCGCTTTTTGTCTCCATTTCAAGGGTCACCACGGGACGTGAATAAACAAGGCGAACTGAAACAGTTGCGGACTTGTTCCGGCCACTCTCCGGTTCAAAGGTTACGGTAAAAGTTGCTTCTGATTTGTCGGAAACTGCAGGAGGTGCAAACAGCTCCAATTTGAGTGACGCCTCTTCCCGAGGGGCTAGAGAGCTGACAGTACCGGTGACAAGCTCATCGGTCTGCTTGACGCCGCTTCCGCCGCTCCGGTAAAGGGCATACCTGATTGAAGAAGGCATGGATGTAGTAACCGTGATATTTTCACGGCTATTCCCCATATTGACCACACTGACAGGAATAACCAGCCGTTCTCCCGGTTGAACGATACGCATCTCGTTCTGGATCCTGGCCGCCACGCCGCTTACCTTTCCGACCACGGCAGCAGACGAGAGGAAAGCCTCGGTAAGCTGAAGTGCACTATTATGCAACTCCGCCCGACAAAACAACTCCTGACCGGCAAGGGCTTCTTCCTTCAGGCGGAATGTTGCGGTGAATTCTTTCCGTCCCCCTGAGCCGACCTCCATCTCATCAACTGCGAGGCGGGTCAGCCCGTCACGGCGGAATCCTGCGGCAAGCGGCTCAACCGGCTCGTACTGAGGCGGATACCGGAACGAGAAGGAAACCTTTTTGGCAGCTGCGCTACCGACATTCAAGAGCGCCATGCGATAGGTAACCGTTTCACCTGGCAGCACAATCTCCCTGTCTGGTCTCACCACCATTCTGAGCAGCGGCGCAGAGAATACCAGCGGAATCTCTTTCGAAAGTGAGATATTCCGATCGAATTTTGATACCATCCGTAACGGATAAGCGCTTCTTTGTCCATCAACAATCGCAGTCGGCAGCGACAGGATAACGACACCAGAGAAGCTCTCACCCGGCGCCAGTTGGGGAGTCGCAGCAAGTGGAATCTCCGGACGAGCGGCAGCGGCAATTCTGGCCTTGTACTCGGCGGGGAAACCCTGTTCCAGGGAGAAATTGTCTGCTCCGTTCCCTCGGTTCACGACCTCGAAAGGAACCACAAGGTTCTGGCCCGCTTCGCTGGTAGCCGCATAGGGACGTAACGAAAAATCGGCAGCGGCGTATTGTCCGACCTCGAAAGTGATGCTATTTGCTGACGCTTCTCCCCGAGTCGGGACGGCAACGTCTCCAGTCTTTCTGACGGTAGCCGGCTTCTCCTCCTGCAACACCTTGAGGCGTTCCGCGGCAACCGAAGCAGCCTGTGTTCCGGGAAATTTCTCCTGAACCGACCGGTATTCCCTGACTGCCCGTTCCTTCATGGTCAAAGCAGCTACATCCCGAGATGTGTCCACGGTCTCGCTCGGGATTGCCGTGCCGGATTCCGGAAGTACCGCAGATTCTCTTTTCGTTGTACGGGATGTAGCGGAAGCAGTTCCAGCAACCGGAGCAGCAGCAACAACCGTCTTTTGCTCCTTCGGCTCAGTGGCAGGTTTATCAGCGACACGTATGCTAAAAGCTTCACCCTTCGCATCATAACTTCGGGCAAGGGCAATCAACTCATCCTCGGCAGCGTTTCGTAGCGGCGTATCAGGATTTTCCTTCAGGAACTGCGCCATATAGCGGGCAGCTTCTTGTTTCTCACCCAGACGGAAATGGGCTCTCGCCAGCCAGAAAAGGGCCATGTCGCGCAATGGAGTGGAAGGATACTCCTTGAGAAACTGCGCCATCTTGACTGCTGCGCCTCGATAATCCTGATTCTGAAAAGCCGTGAACCCGCTGATAAAAACCGAATACTCATCCAGTTCGGCGGCATGGGTGGAAAACGAGAAACACACCAGCACAACGAGCGCCAGGATAAACCGTATCACATGAGTATGCACTCGCTGAATAACCACCTTTCCGCCCTTTCCAGAAACAAACTACGTATTTATTTTGCTGATACATAGCACCTTCATCATGCTATTGTCAACGATGAAAGACCGCCCCCGCTCTACGTTACAAGCCGCTTTTCAATCAAATAGAGACGAATGATCAAGTACCCGTCACGTGACGTTATCAGACGATTCCACTTTTATCTACGGATACCCGACGTATCGGTCTCAGCAGTCTGCTCCTTTTTTTTCACAGAAAGGCTTATAGTCATCAAACTGTTGGAAATGCTCCGGGCAGCTCTGGCAGCACTATTGAACTGAAGTGGGGAGTGGTTATACTATTCCATCCGGAAAGTCTCGGCAGGGGCTGGGCTGGAACTTCCCCGAAGCCTCTCGTAATCGGTCATCACCCGAGACACAGCTCGGGCAACCTGCCGGCTTCGGACGCTTTCCTTGCTGTCGCTGTCGTGCAATGAAGCCGTACGAGAGACTCCGAGAAAGCCCCAGCCCAACGGGGGATAGCACTATTTTGGAATTTTCAGATGAAAACTACTTAGAGGGCGGGATTTATTGTACGCGAGGCCAGTAGTCTGTCGGACTTAGGGTAAATCTGCTGCAAATCCGTCTGGACGGTCCATATTCCGCCGTTTTTTCGGGCAATAGAACAACTATTGCCCTGCAAAATCGACAAAATCTGTCCTCGCCCAGCCAAATTTTCGCTTCGATTTCCTAAGTCCGACAGACTCCGAGTATTTGCAGCATTTCCTGATGTATGTAGCCATTGCTGGCAAGGATCCGATGATCGGTAATGGAATAATGAGCGCCGTCATGGTTCGTAACGGTTCCGCCGGCCTCCTCAACCAGAAGCTTGCCGGCCGCGACATCCCAAGGGTTGAGCTTGCATTCCCAAAAACCGTCCAGCCTTCCTGCCGCGACATAGGCAAGATCAAGAGCAGCGGCTCCCGCTCTCCGGACGGCCCGGGCCGCCAGCTGAAATTGTATAAAATTGTCAAAATTGTTTTCATTGGAAACTCCCCTGTCATAGGGGAATCCGGTTGCCAACAGAGAGTTATTCAGTGGCTGGCGCCTTGAAACCGAAATTTTCCTGCCATTCATCCAGGCACCACGGCCGCGCACGCTGGTAAAAAGCTCATCCATCATCGGATGGTAGATCACCCCCAGCCGAATCTCGCCGGAAATTTCCAGTGCGATGGAAACGGCAAACCAGGGGAAACCATGGGCATAATTTGTTGTTCCATCCAGCGGATCAATGATCCAGCGCAAAGGGGATCCCCCGCCAAGAGCACCTCTTTCTTCGGCCAGAATACCGCAGTCCGGGCAGGCAGCACGGAGTTGGCGGACAATGAGATCCTCTGACAACCTGTCCACATCGGTTACGAGATTCTTTTCCCCCTTGAAGGCTATGGAATAGTCGCTCCAGAGCCTTTCTCGCTGAATTTGCCCGGCTGCCCGTGCCGCCTGAATCGCGATTTCCAGATAGTCTGTCTCCATGCCGTGTCGCTACAGCCTCCGCAGATTACTGAATTCTCCCCATTCAAGAAAATACTCGGGTTTCAAGACATATTCGTAGAGGTTTTCGACGATAGTATAGTGCTCTTTCTCCTGGGCATAAATCGCTGACAGCACCTTTTTCAAACGCTTGTCCTTGACCGATTCCAGAATACCTTCGTAAAACTGAATACTCTCAGTTTCAATCAGCAAGGCATGCTGGTAACTGTCAAGACTGTCCTTCATCGTGGAAGCCGGGGCGGTATCGCCAATAAACTCTCCAAGCACTTCCCGGGCAACCTCCAGTGCCGGAGAATTCGCCAATACTTCGTAATCCGCCTCATTCTGCATGGCCAATACGGCATCATAGTGCAGCTGCTCGTCAGCAGCCAGCATCATAAAAATGTTTTTCACTCCGGTATGGGAGGTTTCCTCCGCAAGTTGCTCATAATATTTTTTAACTTCCAGTTCCTTTTCCATCGCAATTTCATAGATATTCATGAACAACCTCCCGCCAATCGAATGTGTACATCAGTTTTTCAATGCATCTGTGCCTAGTTCAGGAAACTCCGGATGAAAACTAGTATAGCAGGGCATTGCGACACCGGCAATATCTGGTTCACATAAGGAGCTGAAAATTAATAACATGGTCAAGATTGCGCTCGGATTTAGGTCAGATTTGACAGAACTGATTGAGCCAAACCGCAGACGTAGCGGGGCTACGTTGAGGATTTGGTGATTGAAGTTCGGTCAAAGATGGCCTGAAGATGAGATGCAAGATGCCCATGCTAATTGTTTGCAGCTCCTAAGGGAAGGTAATTTATTGCGGCATCAAAGAGAAGGGAAAAAGAGGGTAAAGCAGGTACCCTCCCCTACTGTACTTTCAACCTGCATGCTGCCATGGAGACGTTCCACATTATTCCGGGTTACATACAGGCCGAGCCCTGTCCCGACACCCGGTTCTTTGGTGGTGTAATACGGAGTGAAAATCTTCTCAAGGGCGTTCGGAGAGATACCGGTTCCAGTGTCCCGAATACGGACTCGAATCATCATGTCAGCGCCAAGGGAGGAATCGATGGATATACAACCACCGGCATCCATGGCCTGAAGTGCATTCACCATGAGATTCAGGAAGATCTGCTTGAGCAGATTCTGGCTGGCGTTTACCAGGGGAAGATGGGGATCGAGCACTTCACTGACTCTAACCGAACGTTTTTGTATCTCGTATTTGAGAAAAGCCAGAACTTCACGCAACGTCATGTTCACATCAGATTCACCTTCGGCGCCGCCTTCCTCTCGAGAAAAGGAAAGTATTCCCCGCGTAAGTTGAGACAGACGCTGTACTTCCTGGTGAATTCGCTCAACCATCTCAACAACCGATTCCGGAAGGTCCGGCTCACAGAGTACCATCTGGGAGGCTGCGGCTATTACCGAAAGAGGGGTATTGATCTCATGAATGATTCCAGCGGAAAGACGACCCAGTTCCGCCATCTTCTCATTATACGCCAAACGTTTGAGTAGCTCGTCTTCATCATGGCCATCCCGCGGCTTATGTTCGGTACATGGTTTGTCCATGGCAATTCCGCTTTGATAAGGAGTGAGTTGATGGAATGATCAGTACACGGAAAGCCCGGAAAGCCGCCCGCAGGGACGGCTTTCCGGGACAGTGAGGAAAAGTTTTAGAACAGGTTGTAGCCGGATTCGGAGTGCTGGGTCTGGTCAAGGCCGACGATTTCGTCTTCCTTCTCAACCCTGAGACCAATGGTCTTGTCAATCACGAAAGCGATAACGCAGGTCACCACGAAAGCATAGGCACCGGCAGCGGCCACGGCGATGATCTGGGAAAAGAACTGCGCGGTATTGCCCACAATAAGACCGGTTGCGCCGACAGTTGCAAAGGCTCCGGTTGCAATGGCGCCGAAGGCTCCGCCGACACCGTGGATCCCGAAGGCATCGAGGGAGTCGTCATACTTGAGTTTGGCCTTCATGAGAACTGCCAGGTAACAAATAACACCGGCGCCAACACCGATCACCAAAGCCCAGCCAGGGGTAACAAAACCGGCAGCAGGAGTTATGGCAACCAGGCCGGCAACGACACCGGAGGCAAATCCGAGGGCGCTCGGCTTACCGGCGTGAATCCACTCGGCAATCATCCAGGTAAGGCCGGCCGCTGCCGGAGCAACAGTCGTGGTGGTGAAGGCCAGTGCGGCAGTTCCGTTGGCAGCCAGGGCACTACCGGCATTGAAGCCGTACCAGCCGAACCAGAGCAGTCCGGTACCGAGAAGGGTCAAGGGCAGTGAATGGGGAGCCATCCGCTCCGTAGGGAAACCGTGCCGCTTGCCGAGGAACATGATCAGCGCCAGGGCGGAAATACCGGAAGAGAGATGGACAACCGTACCACCGGCGAAATCGAGTGCTGCCGGGGCAAGTTTTGCAAGCCAGCCGCCGCCCCACACCCAGTGGGCAATCGGATCATAGACAAGGGTTGTCCAGGCCAGCGCGAAGACACAGTAGGCGGAAAATTTGATTCGCTCTGCCACGGCGCCGGAAATCAGGGCAATGGTAATGATGGCGAACATGCCTTGGAACATGGCGAAAACATATTCCGGGATGGTGCCGGACAGGCTGTCGATGGTGATACCGCTGAGCATCATTTTGTTCAGCCCACCGAAGAAACCGCCAGCCTTGTCATCACCAAAACTGATTGAATAGCCGATAACCAGCCACTGTACGGCAACCAGACCCATGGCCACAAAGGAATGCATCATGGTGGACAGGACGTTCTTTGACCTGACCATACCGCCGTAAAACAGGGCGAGACCGGGCAGCATCAGGAGAACCAACGCCGACGATATAAGCAACCAGGCGGTATCGCCGGTGTCCAAGGTCGGGGCAGCAGCAGCTTCTTCAGCAAGTGCGAGAAGAGGAGTCATGAGAGCCAGGGATCCGGCCATGACTGCGGTTTTAATTGCTTTTACCTTCATAATAACCTCCATTAGATTTCTCAAGTATCTTTATACGAGACAGTTTTTGAGAATTCGCTCGACAAATTTTTTAGAAATTGAATGCCGCTTTAATGCCATAAAGGCTTTCGTCACTGATTCCGCCAAGGTCGCGAGCCTTTTCGCTGATCGCGTTAGAATACGTATACGAGGCAGAAACGCTGAAATTGTCGTTAATTGCGTAATCCAGCCCGGTGCTCAATTCATAGTTATTCCAGTTGCTGAACGCTTCACTTACCGAGTAATTCCGTTGGTTGTAACTGACGAGCGCGCCAAGATTGAGCCCAAGACCCTTCATCAGTTCAAAGGTGTGACCCACTGACAAGGAATAGAAGAGGCCGGTTTCCTTCGACTGGTCCCAATCATAGAAAATTGCAAACGTCGGCGAGAGCAGGGTGTTTACGGTCGTCTTGAGGTAGATCTCATTGGTATCCTCGAAATTTTCCAGGGAATAGAAGGTATTACCAACGTTGAAGGTCAGCAGTTCGATGGGGGAATATTCGTAATTCAGAGTTATATCGGTCTCGCTGATATCTCCGGATTCAAAAGCACTGCCGAGAATGTTGCCGTCATGGGTGAGCAGGTTGCTCCAGTAGCTCAAGGTGAGGCCCTTGTAGCTGAGGTCCGCACCGAACTGGGAAACCCATTTGTTGTCACTCAGGTCAACACCCCTGAATAGATACTTGTTGTACATACCGGCATAGATATCGCCTGACACAACGATTTCAGCTTTTGCGGTGGAAACCATAGCAGACATACACAGGGCACATGCAACAAATAAAATTCCGAACTTTTTCATGATAAAATCTCCTTTTAATTCATTAAATAATTAATTAAAGAGCCTCTCCGCCCTTTTCTCCTGTACGAATACGCACTGCTTCCTCCAACGGCATGACAAAGATCTTTCCATCACCGATGCGACCGGTTTTTGCCGCATTCTCGATAGTTTCAATCACCTTGGCGACCATATCGTCTGACACGGCAATCTCAAGTTTAACTTTCGGGATAAAATCGACAACATACTCTGCACCGCGATACAGCTCGGTGTGGCCTTTCTGCCGGCCGAAGCCTCTGACCTCGCTCACGGTTATGCCCATGATACCGAGTTCGTTCAGTGCATCCTTTACTTCATCCAGCTTGAATGGTTTAATTATTGCTTCTACCAGCTTCATTTCGTACCCCCGTTTTTCTGGAATTTCTGCTTCGTGATAGTAACCGAACAATAAATTTATTTCGGCCCGGCAATCTAACGAAATTCGCAGC